>Ga0210396_10001188_pt1 | contig 29243 bp, 24 predicted proteins | sample IncBWH17OmetaG_FD_155466 | JGI IMG/M metagenome (GOLD analysis project Ga0210396, IMG submission 155466) | Forest soil microbial communities from Barre Woods Harvard Forest LTER site, Petersham, Massachusetts, United States - Inc-BW-H-17-O ...
GTCTCTCCGTAGATCAGAACCGTCGAGTCCAGAGGGGCGACTCGCTCTGCCTTCTCAAGCACTTCCCGCAATTCGGGGCTGCTGCCGATAATTTCCCGAAAGTTGTGCTCCGAGCGGATTTCTTCGCGCAGATAGACATTTTCTTTTTCCAGCTTCGCGTGGAGGGAGCGGATTTCTTCATACGCGTTCATGTTCTCCACGGCGAGCGCAACCTGATTAGCGACTTCCTGCAAAAGCACTCCATCCGCGTTCGAATACTCATCGGCTTTGTTGCTGGCAAGATTCAGGGTTCCAATACTCTTGCCCGCCACGATCAGCGGAGCGACGCAAATCGAACGTACTCCCTGTTCGGCGAGCAGTCGCTCCGTGGACGATTCGCTCTCCTTGTCCAGATTTCGACGAATCAGCGGCCGTTGATGGTCAAACGCCCAACCGGCATGGCTGTCGCGCCGGTCTAGCTCTCTACCTACGGAGAAGAACTCCGAAGCGTACTCATCGTTCTGGGCGAAAATTCGGAGAGTATCTCGTTCCGGAACGTACAGAGTGATCGCGGAACGACTGAAGGGCAGGACGCCCTCCAACGCCGCGCAGACCGCGCGTAATAACTCGTCCTCGCTCAATTTGGTAATGATCGAATTGTTTACTTGAAGAAGTATGCGGAGGCGTTGCTCCGCCAACTCTGCAGAACTCGTATCGCGAGGAAGGGCCGGGGCCTCCCGCGACTCCTTATGCTTTCGGCCTGTGGCTCTCATTCAATCAGTCCCTACACCGCAAGAAGAGGATTCTACATGTCTCCCACAGCGTGAATCCAGAGCCTAAGTCGAGAGGCACGCCAGCTGGATGTTCGCCGTGAGTTGTGCCGCTCTCAAATTTCCCGCGCGAACCACTCTTTCAATCCTTTCGCTGAAACTTTCTCGGTTCTGGCGGATCAGACGGGAATGCCCATTTCTGTAGTTGCGGTTCGGCCCCCGGATTGCACGAGTGGCAGACTGGCAACGTCAGCACGGATCTCCGGAGTTTAGACATGCCCGATAACCTGACATCAACCACTTCCAGGTCATTGAACCGGCGTGAGTTGCTGAAACTTTCCCCACTGCTAGTCATGGGCGCATTCATGATCCCGCGGGTTCGCGAACGACTGTTGACGGCAGGCGTCGCCTTCACCGACTGGGCGTCTGCAAAATGGTTTCGCCACAATCATTTGGCCCCGACGTTCGCCGATCGCGAAGTGACCGCCCTCGACAAGTTCTACGTCAACACTTACGACGTGGATGATCCCGAAGTGAATCTGGAAAAGTGGACGCTGACCGTCAGCGGCGATGTCCAACGGGCCGGTCAGTACACTCTGGCGCAAATCCAATCCCTGCCGAAAGTAACGCAGAATACGCGGCACATTTGCGTGGAAGGTTGGGACGTAATTGGAAGATTTGGCGGAGCGCGCATCTCCGATTTTCTCCAGCACGTCGGTGCGAACCCGGACGCAAAATTTCTCTACGTCGAGTGTGCCGACGATTACTACGAGTCGCTGGACATGCCCTCTGCTCTCCATCCGCAATCATTGCTGTGCTACGAAATGTACGACCAGCCGCTTACGCGTGAGCACGGCGCGCCCCTCCGGCTGCGAGTGCCTACGAAGATCGGTTACAAGCAAGCCAAATATTTGACGAGTCTGCGCGTTACGGACGTTGTTCCGAAGGCGGGCTATTGGGAGGACCAGGGCTATCCCGCTTACTACGGGCTCTAGGCCGGGCACATTTCTTGGCATCGTCAGACTTCATAACCATCCCGGCTGCCGCTTTAAAGGCCGAGGAAAGCCACGTGCGAACGGCCTATGAGCATCCCTGGGCTGTGCGGCTCTGTCACTGGCTCAATACCATATCGCTCTTTGTGATGGCAGGCAGCGGCCTGCAAATCTTCCGCGCATTTCCGAGCTTTGGCCCAAAGATCCCTCAGCACGATTTTCTGTTTGTTCCGAAGTCCCTGGCCCTGGGTGGCTGGCTCGGCGGGGCACTGAAGTGGCACCTCACATTCGCATGGATCTACATGGCCACGGGCAGTATCTACATTGTTTACCAACTCATTTCCCGTAATTACCGCCAGCCCCTGTTTGCGCGTAAGGATGTGGCCGGTGTGTGGCCAATGACGCGCCATTATTTCTTTTTCGGGCGTAAGCCGGCGCAAACGGAAGTGTATAACCCGCTCCAGAAAATGGCCTACACCTCGGCAATCGTACTTGGGCTGCTGTCTGTCGTGACGGGAATCGTCCTCTACAACCCTGTGCAATTTTCCTTTCTGGCTTCGCTTATGGGCGGATTTCATTGGGTGCGGTTGTGGCATTTTTGTGTTCTCTGTGCGTTGCTCCTGTTCGTCTTGGGGCACTTGATCATGGTTATCCTCCATGGATGGAACAATTTCACGTCCATGCTGACGGGTTGGAAGCGCAACCCGGAATATCTGCCCTGACGACTGTCCATTCGTGCCAGAAGCGACGCAAAATCGGGAGCCGTCCGGAGCCGAGGTGACGCTTGCGCCTCGATCTGACCCCGGCCACGAACACGAAGCCGCTTTGATCGTGCGCATCCAGAGCGGCGAGAGGGAACTGTTTTATGAATTAATTCGGCCCTACGAAAGGCGCGTCTTCGTCATCGCCTTCACGATTTTGCGGAACGAAGCGGACGCAGAGGACGTGGCGCAGGACGCCTTCCTGAAAGCGTTCAAGTATCTCGCGCAATTCCGGTCTGAATCGCGGTTCAGCACCTGGTTGATCCAGGTGGCGATCAACGAAGCGCGGCAGCGGCAGCGAAAGAGTCATCTCGAAATCATGCGACCCATCACGGACCAGGAAAACGAGGACGGCACGTACACGCCCCGCGACTTCACCGACTGGCGCGAGATTCCGTCGGAAGCTCTGGAGCGCAAGGAAATCCGCGAGAAGCTTGTCGCTGCGCTGGGCTCGCTCGCACAAAAATACCGGGAGGTGTTCGTTCTGCGAGATGTGGAGCATATGAGCATCGAGGACACGGCCCAGGCGCTTGGTATATCGGCGGGTGCCGTCAAGACGCGTCTGTTGCGGGCGCGTTTGATGCTGCGGGACCTTCTCTCGCCGGGATTGGATGGAAATTGGGCAACGAATTCGCAGATTCCAAAGGGGACAAACCCGTGGTCGTAGCATGCGAACACGTCTTGCGCGAGATTTCGAACTACTTCGAGGGAGATGTCGATCCCGCGTTGCGGCAGGCGCTGGAGGAGCATCTTGCACAGTGCCCCCGCTGCCAGTCGATTCATGATGGCATGCGCAACGTCATTGCACTTTATAGCGACGAAGCCATGTTTCCCTTGCCTGACGGCTTCTACCCGCGTCTGCACGGCCGGCTGGCCGATCAAGTCGAAGGGCGCAGATTATCCCGGAGGGCCTGGCTCGTGAGCGTAGGAGTCAGCGGTGCGCTTGCCGCTTCAGCCGTCTGCGCGGCTGTGCTCGATCGCCTCGTCCCGCGTCCCCTCTCAGAAATGAGCCAGCCCGCCCGGCGTTTGCCGCAACGTCTTGTCGCGATCGTTGATGGCGGTAAGATATTTCATGTGCCGGGTTGCCCTTTTATGCATGGAACGTACCATATGGTGACTGCACAGGAGGCAGTTCTCGAAGGTTACACCCCTTGCACCCGTTGCATGCGTGACGCGCTTCGGAGCGCGGGAAAAGTTAAGCCTGACTTCGAGGGAGAGGAAAGCGCGGGCGGTGCGACAGACGGAAAATGACGAGGCCCGAGCGGCTGAGCAAAGGGCAGAGGTTTTTGAGCCGCCCGGGGTCTGACAATCGGGCCGTTTCTAGTTCTTGGGTGCGTCCTTCGACATGCTTGACGTGCTCTCCGGTTTCATGTCGTCGTGCTTCATGCCATCGTCTTTCTTCATGTTGTCTTTCTTCATTTTCTTCTTGGACTTGTTGTCTTTCGACATGTTGTCCTTGCTCACGCCGTCTTGCTTCATGCTGTCGTCTTTCTGCATCTGGTCTTGCTGGCCCTGCGCTGGCCGCGCCGCAGCATAGCTGGGCGTTGCCAGTCCCATGAAACAGAGTACAAACCCCGTGATGAATAGCTTCTTCATTTCCTCTCCTTCTCCAATCAGAATAGTTTGTCGACCGTCAGCGCGTTCTCGGTCTCATATCTGATACGTAAAGTGCATGAAAGTTTCAGATTTCGATTGATCTGTTTCTGGTTAGGGTGCGCGGGACCTCAGGTTTCAAACTCTTTCTTCGATTTGGGGGTCCAACGAGTGTCGGGATGCGAGGCGGAGCCCTTCTTGTTACTGTCCGCGGCGATTGCCAACTTCATCTGTGATTTTATGGCAATCGCCGCGATGCCTTTTTATGTCGACCTAAGCACCGGCAGTCTGGCTGAACGTGAACGTCTCCTCCTCGGCAATCAGGATGAGCGGAATTCCCCCAGTTGAGATCTTGACGGCATGCGCCAATGTCTCCTGTGCGGCAGGGGTGGCCGCGCAGGCCTCCAAAGCGGACTTAGAGGGAAAATAAACCTCCGCAACTCTGTAGAACGGGGGCGTGCCCTGAGGAGAGGCCGTAAACTTGGTGGCGACCATCTTTGTCTTGCCAACCAACTTCTCCACTGCCATGGGGACGTGTTCGGTCTGGTAGACTTTCTCGAACGCTTCGATATCTTTCGGGCGAGGATAGATCACCACAAGTTTTGCTTCAGCCATTTGTTCCTCCGGTTTTAGTGTCAACTTCAAATTCGGTTGCGAACTGCGGTTGGTCTCCTAGAACTCAATAGGGCACGCCGGTTTCGAGCAGGCGGGCGTTAGCGCGTTTCGATCTCACTTCTTGTGAGTGTCCATTCTTTGTTCTGAGCGGTGAGAATTGGCCAACAAAGCAGTGCGAGTCGCGGGTTGTGAGCCGCAACTCGCACTCCATGTAGCTAGCTAGTTTGCGGCGATTCCGTTGGAACCGCCCGCGGCGGCAATCCCATCGACAGTTCCAAGATTCGTAAGAGTCCCGTCCTTGTGAATCGCGAACATCCCGATCGTGCCGTTTCTGGCATTCAGGGTATAGAGGAATTTGCCGTTCGAGCTAATCGTGATGTCAATGTTTGAAGCCCCGGAAGGGTTCGTCCCTTGGATTGTTCCGGGCAAAGGAGTCAAGCTGCCATTGGCGCCGATCGAGAATCCAGAGACTGTGCCCGTGCCGGCATTTGATGTGTAGACAAAGCGGCCGTCTGGAGTTGTCACCTGCCAGCAGGTTGCCGCTCCGAGCGTTGGAACGCTGGTGCTAATTGGGGAGAGTGCTCCGCTGGCAAGAAGCGCGTACGAAGAGAGCGCCGACGCGTCGACTCCACCAGCCGGGCCCGTCTCGGAAACGAGCGCGGTTCCGTTGGGGGCAAAACTAATCGAGAATTCGCCTGGACCGGCGCTCGGAGTCACGACCGCGTCCGACAGCGTGCCGTCTCCCTGGACGATGAACACGTCAAGCTTACTGGTCTGCTTTTCGCTGACCGCGACGAACTTCCCGTCAGTGCTGAATGCGATCGAGCCGGGAGCCGAGTTACTCCCGCTTAGGAAACGCGCCGAATTCGGAATTTCTGTAAGCTGGCCGTTCTGCCAACGGAAGCCAACGACATTGCCGTTTCCCCCAGCGTTGACCACGTATACCAGGTTCCCGTGCTGAGTCACTGACACGGGCTCGCTGCCGCCGGAAACCACTTTGTCCTCGAGCGAGAGAAGATCCCCCTCAACGCGAAACACTGAAAGCTCCCCGCTCCCCGCATTTACGGCGAACAAGTGAGAGTGATCCTCGCTGAGCACTAGTGATCCTTGGGAGCCGAGAGGATCCACATTTCCTCCGCTTCCTCTCCCGTCCGTTGCGAATCTACGAGTCTCCTGCAAGGTGCCGTCGTCATTTCGCCGGAACGCGATAATTTCATTCTTATCGACGCCGTTGGTCATCGCGAAAACAGCGCCTGAGTCATCTGCTCTTTCCGTGGCCTGCGCAAAATCGCGGGCTGGCGCTAAGAGGGAAATCCCGAAAGCAACGAGCAACAACGTACGAACCACCCCATTTGCCTTTTTCATTTTGGCTCCCAGTCTGAAGTCGCAAGCCGCTCGAATCATCGTATGAGTGCAGTGACGCTGAGTGATTCCTCCGGCCGCGCAATCGTGAGAGTCATACGTTTGCATAAAGTTTCACACTTTCTAGAATGATGGCCTCGTCTGACGCGGGGCGCGTTCGGACTCTACACTCCTAGAATCGCGCGGCCTGCTGTGTCGCATACGTGCGCGGCGGGTCATGCACAATCTGCACCGCAAACGTCTCTCCATAAGCTTGCAGTGATTTTTTACAATCTTTTGACATTTCCGCGGGAATAAAACCGACCGAAGTCGAATTTTCTCTTTCGCACGGCAAATGCCGATTGAAAAAGAGTCTCCGCAGCACGAAAGGACCAGCCTTACAGTGACGAGGGCCATAACGGGAACCTAATGAAGGATATCGTTGCGTCGAAATGCCCTTCGTGTGTCCCTCGCGATCTTTACGCGATGGCAGGGCAGTTTGCGCGCCTCTCTATGCCGAGCGGGAGATCGCCGGACGAGGAAATCTGTTTGGCATCGACCTTTTATTGATGGCCAAATGCAGCCGATTAAAAGTCATGGCGAGTTCTGCAACCTTTTTGCGTCAAGAGAATCTTAGGCCAGAGTGTTTGCGTGTGGCACGTGCTCGTCTCCGAGATCTGATCGTTCTCATTTCTTTTTGAAGTGTACATTCGAAATAAACAAGGAGAACCACATGAATGGGGAACCGGACGGAAGCTTGCGAAGAAGACCGGCGAATGGTCATATCGGATTCTTATTTTTTCTCATAGTTACAATTTTTGTAACCGCCTCCGATCTGCGAGCACAAGTGGCTGGAGCAACTATGAGCGGTACGGTGACCGATCCATCCGGGGCGCTTGTACCTAACGCGACACTATCAATCAAAAACGTCGCAACGGGAATCGAGCGCCAGATAAACACGGATGCGTCCGGGGTCTACAATGCTCCAAACCTCCAGCCGGGCACGTATGAAGTCACGGTCTCGGCGGCCGGGTTTGCGATGGCCGTTCGGGGTGGAATCACGCTGAACGTCGGAGCTCAACAGTTACTGAATTTTACTCTGAAGGTGGGGGAAGTCAGTCAAAGAATAGAGGTTCCGGGAGAGGAGTTGCCAGTTGAGTTGGCTTCTTCAGAAATCAGCGGTGTCGTGACGCAAAAGGCTGTTCAAGAATTGCCATTGAACGGCCGCGACTGGACAACGCTTGCCACCCTTCAGCCGGGTGTTGATTCGCTCAGCTCCAACCAAGCCAACACGGGTTCAAAAGACCGTGCGCGACGGGGCTATGGCGTGCAGCTTACGATCTCTGGGTCTCGCCCCACGCAGAACAACTACCGCATCGATGGCATTAACGTAAACGACTATGCCAACGGTGGCCCCGGCAGCGTCGAGGGCGCAACACTCGGTGTAGACGCGGTTCAGGAATTTTCCGTTCTCACGAGCAATTATTCCGCGGAATATGGCCGTACATCAGGAGGTGTGATCAACGCCGTCACTCGATCGGGAGCGAACGGATTCCACGGCAGCGTGTATGAGTTCCTGCGTAACGACACTCTGGACGCGGCCAACTTCTTCGACAACGCGAATTCGCTTCCCAAACCTCATTTCGAACGGAATCAGTTCGGTGCCGGGGTTGGCGGCCCCATAGTGAAGGACAAAACTTTCTTTTATATGGACTATGAGGGGCTTCGCGAAGACCAGGGTGTCACCACAGAGTCCTTCGTTCCCTCGGCCGCAGTTCGAGGCATCGGCACCGGGCCTGGCGGGGGACCGGGGCCTTCCGTCGTTTGCAGCAGACCAGTGGCAGGGAATAATTGCATGTCGCAGACGCTCGCAAACTACCTATCGGCCCGAGGCGAACCAGCGGTCGCCAACCCGGACGCCGTCACGGGAATTAGCAAGTCCGTGCTGCCTTTTCTGGGTCTTTGGCAATTGCCTAACGCGGGCCTCGTGGGCAACGGCGATCAAGGAATTTACGCTTTCAACTCCGTTCACCAGACCACAGAAAACTTTGGGACCCTGCGCATCGACCACAAATTTTCTGACCGCGACAACCTGTTCGGCACATACCAGAACGATCAGGCCTTCGCGACACAACCCGATGCCAACAATCAAGTCCTTGTACAGAACGCCACCGGAAGGCAATTTGCCGATTTGGAAGAAACCCACATCTTCAGTCCGCAATTGCTTAACACCGCTCGGTTCGGCCTGAATCGTTCCGTGCACACCGGTGCAGGCTTAAGTGCCATCAACCCGCTCGCAAATAACGTGGCATTGGGAGAAAGCCAAGGAGCCGACAACCCACAAATCGATATCCCGTCATATACATCCATTCAGCCGGGATTGAATCAGGTCGAGATCGTGGATTTCTTCCAGAATTCCTTTCAAGGCTATGATGACCTTTTTCTGACCAAGGGAATTCACAGCCTGAAACTTGGATTTGCGGTCGAGAATATTCAGACAACCGCGTTCAATCCTGCGCCGGTAGGCGAATTTCCGTTTCTTTCGCTTTACGATTCGAACAACGGCGGCTTTCTTACGAACAACCCGAACTCCCTTTTTGCTCCCGTTCCTACAGCTCCATTCCTTCACTTTCAGTTTCACACTACGATCCTCGCTGGCTACGCGCAGGATGATGTCCACCTCAGGCCCAACCTCACTTTGAATTTGGGTTTGCGGTATGAAGTTTCCACCGTCCCCAATGAGATCAACGGCAAGCTGTCAGCGGTTTCCACGCCACTTGGACAAAGCCTCGCGACAGACAGGATCGGTCACACAATCTACAGCAATCCCACTCTCCACAATTTTGAACCGCGCATCGGTTTTGCGTGGGATCCGTTCGGCAACGGCAAGACATCCGTCCGAGGCGGTTTTGGAATGTTTGACATACTTCCGCTCACCTACGAACTCGGCCAACTCGCAACCAACGCCGCGCCCTTCACGGAAAATACGGCGGTAACTACGTCAACTTCGACCGCCGTGTGCGGCCCTTCGGGCAATTCGTCCTGCGCCTTGGTCCAAGGTGATTTCCCCACCCTGGCTTTCAATAAGTTGGCGCAAAGCGCCACTGCAGGACTCGGTCTGCGCATCCCCTATGTTGAGCCGAATCCGAAACGCAATTACGTTATGCAGTGGAACCTCTCGATTCAACGCGAGCTCGCGGCCAATTTGACTGCCACGATTGCTTATGTGGGCTCACGCGGCGTGCACATGGAGTTCCGCGCAGACGACATCAACACGACCCAACCCGTCCTGACTTCCGCCGGATACCTGTTCCCGGGGAGCACGAACGGGGTCTCCAACGGGACCGTTATCAGCCCGCTGATCGGCCAAATGGACACGCTGCAGTGGGGCAACGATTCATTCTTCAACGGCATGGAAGTTCAGATGAATAAGAAAATCAGCCACGGCTTTGAAGTTGGAAGCAGCTACACGTGGAGCAGAGCCATCGACGGCGGGGATGGAGCAATCGCCAGCGATTCTTTTCTCAATTCGATCGCCAGCTTACTTTACTTCCTTCCGCAATATCGGCGAGGCCCCGCCGACTTTAACATTACGCAGAATCTTACTTTGAACTACCTATGGAACCTACCGGCCCCCGTGCATGGCAACGGCTTCGCCGGAAAATTGACAAGCGGCTGGCAAGTCGGCGGGATTTTGACGGCGCGTACCGGCTTGCCGTTTACTCCGCTGATCGCAGGGGATCCTCTGGGTTTGGGCGACAGCTCGCCGTTTGCCTATCCCAACAAGCTCGGTGGCGCCGACTGCAGTTCATTGGTCAATCCCGGCAACGTGAACAATTACGTGAAGCTGCAGTGCTTCGGGTTGCCTCAGTCGACTCCTGCCATCGCCGCACAATGCATCCCCTTTGCACCGGGCGGCACGGTTGCGCCCGGCACATGCTCAAATCTATTGGGAACGGGTGGGCGTAACGAAATCAACGGGCCGGGCGCGGTCGACTTGGATTTCTCTTTGATTAAGGAAACGAAGCTCACGGATAGATTGAACCTGGAGTTTCGCACCGAAGTCTTCAATATTATCAACCACCCTAACTTCAACTCGCCGATCGACAACAGCACATTGTTCAATTCCGATGGGTCAATTCCAGGCAACGCCGGAGTCATCGACTCCACGTCCGTTGACCCGAGGCAGATACAGTTTGCGCTGAAAGTATCTTTCTAATGCGTGCACGACGAATACAGGTGAGGAGAGCAGCAGCCTGATTGCATCGATTCATTGAAGGGCCGCTCCACTGTCAACAATCGACGAAAGGGACGCGGCCCTTCGTCGGCGAACACGGAAGGCTGTTTCAAAATAGGGGTTCATTGCATCTCGCCCTGCTCGGAACACTTTTTTGGATCAGGGTCATAAATTTGTATGTGACGGTCTCAAGGAGAGACCACGGGTCCGCGTCGTCGACGTCGCACTCAATCATACCTCCCGGGGCGCTCGGTCCGGCCGCCACCAGTAGGGTTGTCACAAACTTTTTACATTCAATGCGGGAATAACAGACTGCCCCGCGAGGTCCTAGCATTGTGTACGGGTCTTCTCGCTGCTTCTCAAGCAGTCAATCGAGGAGAAACGTTCAATTCTGTCCAGGAGGTAGTGGCTTGATACAAAAATGGATTGCTATTGCGATCTCTCGAAGTAGTGACGGTTGCCCTAACCATGTTGACCGGGCATGTCGGTGGATTCGCCAGCGGGGTCAACGGCCCGGTCTTCGTTTCCGAAGGATTTACTCTTCTACTGTCGCCGGATTGAGGCTCGAATTGTTGAATCATGAAATTCCGCACTCGTTCTATAGAACAACGTTCGGGAGATGGAATGCTATGCCGTCACAAGCAGAACGAGAACTTGAAATTTGCGACATCCCTGGGACGGACACTTTACGGCACGGGCCCTTCCGAGTGGAAGCATCACTTGCCCGAACTTAAGCAGGACGTCCCTGTATGCCTCATCTATTGAAATACGCTAAGATCTGCGCCCGAAAATTCGATGGTCTCACCGAAGGCTACTTGCGAATCCACGAGTGGTTCGATGAATCGAAAGCCGTGATTGCAGATTTTCGGCACCGAGCCCTGCGCCTTCATGCGGAAGCAATATTCCTGGGAGAACGAATCTTTAGGAGAATTGTATCCGCCAGGGCAACGCCGGCAAAGGCACGCAATGCGATGATGGCAAGACGACACTCATTTTGTTTGCGCGTGGTCGCTGTTGTTGTATGCGCTCTGGTTGTGACTACTGTATTTAGCCAATCTCAAGGCCCCATACAGCCCCCGAAACAGCTCGACAATCCTCAAATGAAACAAGGTCAAGGGATTAAGGTCGACGTCAGCCTGGCCTTGGTAAACGTCTCGGTCACCGATCCCCTGAACCGGCTGGTAACGGGCTTGGAGAAAGATAATTTCCGCGTTTTTGAAGATGGCGTCGAGCAGGAAGTCGTGTCGATGTCGAGCGAGGACGTTCCGATTTCCATCGGTGTGATTTTTGACATGAGCGGCAGCATGTCGGACAAGATCGAAAGGGCACGCGAAGCCGCCGTCCAATTCATGCGGACGGCGAATCCGCTCGATCAATTTTTCCTGGTCAGCTTCAACGATCGCGCCGAATTGACCAGTGGATTTACAAGCAGCGTGGAAGAATTGCAAAATCGCATGATGTTCACCGCTTCGCGTGGGCGCACGGCGCTGCTCGACGCGGTCTATCTCGGGCTGAGCCAGATGAGGGGTGCACAAAACACCAAGCGGGCCTTGCTCATCATATCAGACGGGGGAGACAACCATAGTCGGTACAATGAGAACGACGTAAAGAACTTCCTGAAAGAGGCCGACTGCCAGCTTTACGCAATCGGTATCTACGATCCAATCGACGTTCGCTCCCGAACGAGCGAGGAGCTCACCGGGCCATCGCTGCTTTCCGAAATGACCGAGATGACTGGCGGGAGAGCCTTCCCGGTTGGGAACATTAACGAATTGCCCGATATAGCCGCAAAGATCGGGATGGAGTTGCGAAACCAATATGTTTTGGGTTACAAACCAAGCAATGCGAAACACAATGGCACGTGGCGAAAGATCAAGGTCAAGATGCGGCCACCCAAAGGGCTCCCTCCCCTTTCCGTTTATGCAAAAACCGGCTATTTCGCGCCCGCCCAGTAGTTATGGCGGGTAGACGGCACTTCTTCGCACAGTTCTTCTCGCAACCACTGGGAGCGTCTCTCGCGCACGAAAAGTGAGTTGGTGATGGCTAACGGTAATGTCCACGAGAGTACAAAAGTTTTTGGGATATTGCGCGATTCTCCGCGACGATGGCCCTTCCAGGAAACCGGGACTTGGCCCCTCTCACCGGTTCGGCCCCGCCGCTTCCATCTCTTTCTGCCAGGTGTTTGGCTACCCGGCCCGCTGGTGTACGGACTGCAGGAGTCGGTCTGCTATTTTTTTCGTGGACGTGCCATTTAACCCAGCCCGGCAACAACGCCAATCGCTCGCTGCAAACTTCCTTCCAGCGTTCCGGTGGATGCGAACACCTCAACCTGGAGATTTCGAATCCACTGCTGGCACCGGATGTTCAAGAATTCGTTTCGCGCTTCGGTCCCTACTTGTGCTGTGATCTTCGCTCCTTCAGCAGCGAAGTTAGTCAGCGTGAACTGAAGTTCAGTCAGTTTTCTTGACCGTTCCTGTTGATCTGAAACTAACTCATCGACATCTAAAATGCCCTGCAACATTGCAACCACCGCCTTGTTTTAAGCAGAGTTTCTGGCTCCGCACCTTCTTTGTTTTTAGTTTTGTTCCCGGATTGTTTCTAAATCTAGTTTCGGCCCCCCAACCGACAATCTCGCGCGTCACGAAAGGCCTTTCAAAAATAAAAAGGCCGAGTACGAACTCATCCGGGCTCAGTCCACCGATCTTGCGAAACTCGGTACGAAGGATGCCATGCGCGATGCGCTCGGACTCTACGAAGAATCGCATCCCGCGCATTGCAACCTTATTCCTAGCGAGGACCAATCTTACATTTTCAGCAAGCTGGAAAATCGTCTTTCACGTTACGTGCAGTGGGCCTACGCACCAGCCGTGAAGGACGGAACCAAGGAGAACGAATAGGCCAAGAATACGGCGCTTGGCAAAATTCTCCCTCGCACTGTCCGTGCAAAAGTCAAATTCGAAGAAGACATTAAGAAGCTCGGGGAGGAAATTCTCGTTCAATACTGAAAAATCCGAGATGCGCATGAAGGTGCGCCGGACGATATTTCCAAGGCACTCTCCGCAAGATTGACACAATGGGCTCACTCTGAAGTGATTGCGCGGCTCACTCGGGCAGAAGAAACTCGGAAAGTTCAACTGGAGGAACCCGTTGCTCGCCTATTCGCCGGGGAAGGAATCTTTGAAGGTGACCTGGCCCGCTTTGAACATGGCTTACAACGCTCGTACCTCTGGCCACTCCTTCAAGAGTTGGCGTCTTGTGATGACACGGACGCGCCATGCCTAATACGAAGGATGCGAGGAACCTGAACTCGATCCCTATCCCCCCACAGGCTCGACTTCTCTCCAACGTGCTGCTGGCCTAGTCCATCAGGCTGCTTCTCATAACGCATCCAAGGTGAATCAGCGTGACCCAACAGATCCGCCAGTAGCACGCGCGACGGTAAGGTCACCAACCAAAACGGAAAACAACCGCGTTGACATCCTAACACCCCGGCTGTAGATTCACGCCGCGCTTAGGGAGGTGCTCGATGCGTATGTTAATGAAAATCAGTCTGCCGATAGAGGAAGGGAACGCCGCCGTCACCGATGGAACGCTGGCGTCCACAATCAGTTCCATCCTCAGTGATTTAAAGCCTGAGACGGTTTATTTTGCGGAGGATAATGGCGCCAGGACGGCCTTCATCTTCCTCAATATTACAGACTCGTCGCAGATCCCAGCCCTGGCCGAGCCGTGGTTCCTGGCCTTCAACGCAAAGGTGGAATTTCGCGCCGCGATGAACTTGGAAGATCTGAAGAATGCGGGGCCCGGTATTGAAAGCGCTGTCCGGAAGTACGCGCGAACAGCTCGTGCTGCCGGAGCATAGTTTTTCGTCCATCCCGTTGAACGCAGCCGTCTCACGATGGCGGTCCAGATTCTTCCGTCTGCGGCGCGGGCGCCATCATGCCCTGCGCGGCGACGAGGTCGCGCGCAGGGCCGCGCATCGAGGGCCATTTGCGCGCGAAGGCCAGCCCGCCGAGGCAACTGGCCAGTCCGCCGATCGCCACGGTCACTGGTGCGCCAATGCGGTCCGCAAGCGCACCGGCCAGAAGCGAGCCGAGCGGAGACATGCCCAGAAACATCATCGAGTAAATCGACATCACTCGCCCGCGAAGTTGATCCGGCACCATCGCCTGAATCAGCGTGTTGGTGGCCGTAAACTGCATCATCATGGTGAATCCAGAGATAATCAAAATCGCAAACGAGAGCCAATACCATCGCGATGCGCTGAACAGAACCAGGGAAATGCCCAGCCCCGTCGCCGAATACGCCACGATGTTTCCCAGCCCGCGCAATTGCTGGCGCACGGCCAGCGCCAGCGCGCCGAACATCGCTCCCACTCCCACCGCGCCCATCAAGGTGCCGTAGGCATTGACCCCGCCATGCAGAATCCTGTCGGCAAAAATCGGCATGAGCACGCTGTAGGATAGCGCCATGAAACTCACGATGGCCACGAGCACCAGCAAAGCTCGAATCGGTTTGGTATGCCGCACGAAGCGAAATCCCTCGCGAAGTTTTTCGAGGGGCGCGGCGCCGTCATGCACGGGCGTGGTCCTTACAATCCGCATCATGAAGAGGCCCGCGATTACTGCGAGATAGCTCACGCCGTTGAGCAAAAAGCACCAGCCCTCGCCGACGAGCGCCACGACGATGCCGGCAATCGCAGGTCCGGCCACGCGCGCGCCGTTGAACATCGAAGAGTTCAGCGCAATCGCATTCAGCAAATCCTCGCGACCCACCATCTCGATCAGGAACGATTGCCGCGCCGGCACGTCGAATGCGTTGACGATGCCCAGCATCGTGGCCAGGACAATGATTTCCCACACGCGTATGCGCCCGGTCATCGTCAGCGCCGCCAGGATGAACGCCAGCAGCATGGAAGCCGTTTGCGTGGCGATCACCACGCGCCGCCGCGGCCAGCGGTCGGCGGCGAGTCCGGCGAGCGGCGAGAGTAAGAAAATCGGAATCTGTCCCACAAATCCGAGCACGCCGAGAAGCACCGACGACCCCGTCATGCGGTAAACGAGCCAGGCCTGCGCCACCGTCTGCATCCAGGTCCCGACCAGGGAAATAATCTGTCCGCCGAAAAAAAGTTTGAAATTGCGATGTCTTAGCGCGCGGAACGCGGCCGCGGCCCGGCCCATCCCGGCAACGCCGGGCCCGGCTGTCGCTGGGGATGGAACTTCAACCGTTGTGGGAGCAGGATCCGCCATGTCTTGTGAAGCCACACGCTATTGTAGCGTACGTTGAGCCTGTGTTGCTCCTGGGTACAGGCAGAAATGGCCATGAATCCAATATGTTGCACTGAATCGTGTGGGTGCTATTCCGCCTCCCAATTCGGGTTGCCATACCAACTCACCGCGTTTTGTTCTTTGCGAATTTGAAATGGGAACCCTTATCGATCATCACCATTTCAATTAGACCGACCGCCCCGACGATCCGGAAACCCAGGCTGTGCTCATGATTTCACCGCGAAGTCAGCGAGGAAGTAATGCCGACAGTTTTCGCAGATTGTTAATACACAAAATCTATACAGCAATATTTATATTGACAGTCCAGAGCGAGGTTTAGTATGAGTCTCGCGTAAATATCTTCCTTGTCGGACGAGTTCACAGCAGGGCCCGCATCGGGGTGGGTTTGAATGTTAAAAAGGAGTTTTAAAACCATGGCTCATTCGGAGTTCAACCGTAGGTGTGTGCTTTTTGTTGCAATCCTGGCACTTCTATTCAGTTTCTGTCTCCCGGGGCGTGTATCCGCTCAGGTAGTTGGAGCAACTATTTCCGGCACAGTCACTGACTCGAGTGGCTCGAAGATGGCCGACGTTAATATTGTGATCACCAACGTGGGAACTGGAATCACCACTTCTACCACCACGAAGGGGGAGGGCACCTTCGTCCTGCCGAACCTGCAACCGGGCAACTATGAGATTTCGGCCTCCGCGAAGGGTTTCTCGACTCTGGTGCGCAAGGGGATAACCTTAACCGTCGGTCAAGAACAGATTCTGAACCTGTCCCTGCAGGTGGGCGGGGTAAACGAGCAGGTAACCGTTACGGCCGAGGCTCCCACGGTGAACCTCGCGAATGCCACCATCAGCGGAGTCATTGAACAGAGGACAGTACAAGAACTTCCGCTCAACGGCCGGTCGTGGACCGATCTGGCGACACTACAGCCCGGCGTTCATGCTTCCCAGAACCAGCCCCCAATCAATGCGGGTGACCGTGTAAAACGCGGTCTGGGGCTGGAGTTGACGATTTCGGGCGCCCGTCCCCAGCAAAACAATTATCTCCTCGACGGAGTCAATATTAATGACTATGCCAACGCTGGTCCCGGCAGCGTGCTCGGAGGAAATCTCGGAACGGACGCGGTGGCGGAGTTTTCGGTTTTGACCACCAACTATTCCGCGGAATATGGACGAACTTCCGGCGGCATTGTCACCGCTACTACCAAATCAGGAACCAACCAGTTTCATGGGAGCGCCTACGAATTTTTCCGCAACGATGCACTGGATGCGGCGAGTTTTATCGATGACGAGAGTGGTAACCCGAAACCCCCCTTGCGCAGGAACCAATATGGTGGATCCGTTGGCGGACCCATTCAAAAAGACAAAACGTTTATTTTCGGCGATTATGAGGGAATAAAGCAGGATCTTGGGACTACTACTATTTCCAATGTGCCCTCGACAGACGCACGTAACGGAATCCTTACTTTTTCGACAGGCCCATCGGCCTTCCCAAGCCAGTGTACTCCACTTTCCAATAGCTCGACCGAGACCCGCTGCCAGGTGACCGTGGATCCCAATGTTGTAAAATTTTTCGCGTCTGGGCTCATTCCAAAGGCGACCTCCGGGGACGTTCACTTTGTCAATTCTGCTCCATTCGCGTTCACGGCGATGCAAAGAACGCTCGAGAATTTTTTCATCATCCGGGCGGACCACACGTTTTCTTCAAAAGATCGGATCTTCAGCACATACCTGTTCGACAAAGCCTCACAGAGTGAACCCGATGAGTACCAAACAAAGCTTCTCCACAATCCGATGTTCCGCCAAATGGTAGCGATTGAAGAGAATCACGTCTTCTCGCCTTCGCTTCTAAATTCGCTCCGGGTAGGTTTCAATCGCGACAATGTGGAATCTCCGTCGGGAGCGACGGCACTCATCCCGGCAGCCGCAGACAACACTCTTGGTTTCGTACCCGGGAGCACGGTGGGCAATATCGTTATCGGCTCCGATGGCCTGGCTGGCTACTCGGGTGGGCTGGATGTGGCCGCGCCGTTCAAGTTCCATTGGAATTCGTACCAGGTCTACGACAATCTATTTCTTACAAAGGGAAAGCACTCGATGAAGTTTGGCGCGAACGTCGAGCGCCTTCAAGGGAACACATTTGGGGCGGACTTCCCGGGTGGCCAGGTGATCTTCAATGGGGGTGGAAGTGAGTGCCCCAGCAACAACGGTAGCCCGAATGATACCGGTCTGTCTGACTTTCTGACAAACCGGTGCGGAGACATAAATGCCGATGTCCCAGGAACAGTAACGGGGCGGGGAGTTCGGCAAACGATTTTTGGGGCTTACTTTCAGGATGATCTCCACCTCCGTCCAAACCTCACCTTGAACGTGGGGTTACGCTACGAAATGGCAAGCATAATTACAGAAGAAGCTGGCAAGCTTTCAAATCTTCGCGTGCTTCCTCCCTGTAGCACCATTTCACTTTGCACTGGTCCCCCGACGCCATTTTTGGGCAGCCCTTACATGATGAATCCGACCAAAAGGAATTTTGAGCCGCGCATTGGCTTCGCCTGGGATCCGTTCAAGAGCGGCAAGACCTCGGTTGCAGGCGGTTTTGGAATATTTGATGTTTTGCCCCTCCCAGTCGAAATGGGCAGCGGCGTGGATGGTTCTGCTCCGTTCGATGTTTCAGCGAGCGCGACAAGCTTAACTGATCCCTTCCATTTGGGCTGCTCTACTCCCTGCGGCGGCTATGGCACGGCTCTACAGAATCAAAGCTCCCGCTTCTACGTTATGCAATTCGATCCCAAACGTAATTACGTCATGCAATGGAACTTTGATGTTCAGCACCAGATAACACCGAATACAACACTAATGGTTGGTTATGTTGGAGCACGGGGTCTGCACATGAGATTCCAAGCGGATGACAACAACATGGTTTACCCCGACCCCACAAATAGCCCCAACGGCCCCTTCACATTCCCCCTACAGTGGCCCTGCGCTGGCAATAATTTCTTGACGGTCAACGGGATTCAGGTATGCCAAAGCGGCTCTGGCGAGTCCGTCTACGATCCGTCTTTGGGCCGCACGCAGATGGCGTTGTGGGACGGGCAATATTGGTATAACGGGCTCCAGGTCCAGCTTAACAAGGCCATGAGCCGCTCCTTCGAGGTTGGAGGCTCTTATACGTATTCCAAAAATATGGATACAGGTGGCGGTTCGGTAGCCTCGGATCCATTCCGGAACTCCATCTCCTCATTGCTTTGGTTTTGCAAAGCATGCAGACGCGGGCTCTCCGACCAGGACCAGCGCCACAATTTGACCGTTCACTACGAGTGGGACATTCCCACCCCAGGTTCCTTTGGAAAGCCGGAGAAAATGATTCTTGCGAACTGGGAAGCCGGAGGTATTTTCACGATCGCGTCCGGCACTCCGTTCACCGTTCTTATTCAGGGAGACCCTCTGGGACAGGGGTCGACGGATCCGTATCAATACCCAGACAAAGTTCAGGGGTCTGGGTGCGCAAATCCTGTCAACCCCCAGAATGCCAGTGATTATATTAAGGTGGCTTGTTTCACAGCCCCAAGCGTCAGCACTCGCCTTGGAGATGCAGGCCGAAATTCGGCAATTGGTCCAGGGCTAATAGATTTGGATTTTTCCTTGTTTAAAAACATCCCGATTCATGAGGCACTCAAGGCGCAGTTTCGAGCGGAGCTCTTCAATATCCTGAACCGGCCGAACTTCAACTCCCCCAACGACAATCGCGTCATTATGGACCAAGCAGGAAATCCTGTTAATAACGCCGGCGTGATTACCATAATGAACACAACATCCCGGCAGATCCAGTTCGCTTTGAAATTTACCTGGTAAGAGATTTCGCTCGTTCCAGCGCAGTTCGGCTCAGGGAACCACATGGCGATTTTTGACGCCCGCCAGGGCGCAGGCGCCGTGTGTTTCCCTGACGCCGGGATTCCAAAACGCCGTTCTCCGTTCAAGGCCGGCCCTCCACAATGCAGTGCGCCATTGGATTTCAACCACCCCGTTCCATGCGCAGCGGGTTTGGTGTATATTGCTCTACAGCCGGAAAATCAGAAGTGAAATCAGGAGCTGTTTCGTACCGTATTTTCACGCCGTATCAGCAATGTTTGAAGTGGTGAGAATGAGTGTGCAGCTTGCTCGTTTGCGATTTCTTCGCCAGAGAGGGAACAATGCGAACAAGAATTATCCTGCCGATTGCCATAGTTAGCCTGGTACTTGCCGGCCTTTATTCTGCGCCCAGGCTCGTTTCCGCCGCGGCCGATCCGCTAGGCCCGGCGGCGCTCGTCGGGCAAGTGAGTTCGCAAGAGGAAGGCCCGATGGAAGGCGTGGTGGTCAGCGCCAAGAAGGATGGATCGACGATCACGGTGAGCGTGATCAGCGACAACAAGGGGCATTTCAGTTTCCCGGCGAGCCGCCTCGATCCCGGCCACTACACGCTCAAAATTCGCGCCGTCGGCTACAGCCTCGACGCCCCCGCAGCGGTGGATCTAGCCGCGCAGAAACCGGCGACGACCGACCTCAAGCTCGTCAAGGCCAAGAACATGGTCCCACAGCTCACCAATGCCGAATTGCTGATGAGCATGCCCGGCACGGATGAACAGAAAAACTTTCTGATGAACTGCGTCAGTTGCCACACGCTGCAGCGCATCGTCCAATCCACGCACGATGCCGACGAATTCACGCAGGTGATCACGCGCATGATGGGCTACGCGCAGGTAAGCCAGCCGATCAAGCCCCAGCGGCGCGTTGAGCAGAATCGCGGCGGCGATCCGGAGCAGTATCGCAAGAATGCCGAATTTCTCTCGACGATCAACCTGAGCTCGGTGTCGCAGTGGGAGTACCATTTCAAGACGCTCGCGCGCCCCACCGGCAAATCCACGCACGTGATCATCACCGAATACGATCTGCCGCGCCCCACGATCGAGCCGCATGACGTGATCGTCGATGAACACGGCATGGTCTGGTACACCGATTTCGGCGAAATGTTCATCGGTAAACTCGATCCCAAAACCGGCGCCCTAAAGGAATACCCGGTCCCGGAACTCAAGCACGGGTATCCACAGGGCTTGCTCGACATTGAAGAAGACAAATCCGGCGATATGTGGGCGGGCATGATGTATCAGGGCGCCCTCGCCCATTTCGACCGCAAGACCGAGACGATCAAGACGTTCAGCCTGCCGGCGCAATGGAACGATGAAGCGGCTCAGCCCAACATGCTCGGCATGCGCTACGACGTGGACGGAAAAATCTGGACAGACAGCGCCGGCCACTACGACATTTTCCGGCTGGACATCAAGACCGGCAACTACGAGCGCTTTGAACCGATGAAGCAGCTGCCCGACAGCCGTCGCGGCACGATCTACGGCATCGATTCCGACTCGCACAACAACTTGTACTTCACGGATTTCGCGACTGACTACATCGGCCGGATCGACGCCAAGACCGGAAAAGTCGATTGGTTCCAGACGCCGACTGCGAATTCCCGTCCGCGCCGCATTCGCACCGACGCCCAGGACCGCGCCTTCTTCGGCGAATATCAAGCCAACAGGATCGGTATGCTCGATCCGGAGACGAAGAAGATTACCGAATGGCCGCTCTCGATTCCGTGGTCCGGCCCGTATTACGTGACCTGGGACAAGAGCGGAAATCTCTACACCGGCGGCATGACCACGGACCGTCTTGCCAAGATCGATCCCAAGACCGGTCAGGACACCGAATATCTCATGCCGCGCGATACCAACATGCGCCGCGTCTTCGCCGACGATTCCACAACGCCCGCCACCATCTGGACGGGCAGCAACCACGGCGCCGCCATCGTCAAGATCGAGCCGCTCGATTAACAGCGCGCCGATTCGTAGTTTCTGAACAGACCTGAATTTTCGGGTGCCGCACCCTTGAGCCTTTCAAGGGTGCGGTGTTTTTTTGATCCAGGGATATTCTCCTGGAGCGAGTTCACGAAGGATCCCTGCTCTCCCAGGGCATCGCCCGCGGCGGCCGAGTGAATCATGTACGTAATCAATACACACGAAAATTGACCTCCTTCCGGATGAGATGTACAATTTGAATCCGTACATAATCGTCGGGGAGGGCTCGTCATGCCTAGAATCGCGGTGCAAGACAACAGCCGCATGTCCTTGCGGATCCGGCCCAAGGAGAAAGCGCTCCTTCTGCGCGCCGTGGCGCTCAAACACACCGACCTCACCGATTTTGTCCTCCGTCACGCTTTGCGTGCCGCCAAAGCTGTTATCGATGAAGCCGACCATGTCCAACTATCCGAACGAGACAGCCTTCGAGTTCTAGACCTCTTGGAGAATCCGCCTAAGCCAAACGCGAAGCTCCTGGCCGCCGCGCGGGGATTGTCGAAGAAGCGGCGGTCGTAATCGTGTTGATGTGGCACGAAGAGCCGATCCAAAAGAAACATAACCGCGAAGCGTTCGACTGCGGAGAAGCGGCTCTGAATGAATTTCTGCGCCGTTATGCTCGGAAGAGCCACGAACTCGGCGGCGCAAAAACTTTTTTGGCAATTGACGATGCCGATCCCAAAACCATTTTCGGCTTCTATAGTGTGAGCCCGGCCTCGGTTGATTATCCCCGGACTCCGGAAATCATACGGCGCAGGCTCGCCCGCCATGATGTGCCCGGCTTCCGCCTGGCGCGGCTGGCCGTGGACCGCGGAGTCCAAGGGCGGGGAATTGGCGGACAACTTCTCCTCGCGGCTGGCAGACGCTGCCTCTTGGCCTCGGCAGAGGTAGGCGGGGTGGAACTGGTTATCGACGCTAAAAACGAAAAGGTGGCAAGCTGGTACGAGGGCTTCGGCGCGGTGCCGATGCTGGACGAGCCGCTCACTCTGCTGCTGCCGCTCGCGACGATCGAGGCTGCGCTGAAGAGGGCCGGGAATTATTAAGACTACATGTCAATCTGTTGCGCTCCGTTCCGCTGATAAAATTGATTTGAGGGCCGCACCGTTGGGCCCTCCAAGGTTGCGGGTTTTTCTTGCATTGCCCCCGGGAACGCCAATCTCCCGATTGGCGGGTTGGATGCCGCCAATCGGGAGATTGGCGTTCCCGGCCTCCAACCGTTACCGGCGGATGTGGCTCCCAAGCATACCCTGCTATGATGACGACTCAATTATGCTCACTACCGCGGGCAAATCGGAAGAGGGCACGGCGGACGTCCGCATTCCTGCGAATGCAACGAAGAAATCAGCCACAGTGACCGCTCTGCTTTTTGGTGTGGTCGCCTTCCAGTTGAACGCATCGATGGTAGCTCCCGCCGTACCAGAGATCGCGCGCGCGCTGCGTTCGACACCATCGCTGGTCGGCATCTCGCAGACTCTGTTCTTCCTGGTCGGCGGGATTGCCGGAATCGTTTTGACTCGATACAGCGACCATGCCGGTCGAAGAAAAATCCTGATTTACTCGCTTGTTGCGATGTCCGCGGGAACCGTTGTGGCGATGCTGGCGCCCAATGTTGCAGCACTCTATTTCGGGCGGCTACTGCAGGGAGCATCCGGCTCGGTGTTTCAGATTACCTACCTGATCCTCCGCGATATTTTGACGCCCATCCAATTTGGCCCCGCGCTGGGACTCGTGACCGCCATCAGTTGCGGAGTCGGTGGCGCAGACCAGTTTCTCGGCGGCATGCTCTCCGACCATTGGGGTTTCCGGTCGATTTTTCTGGTTATTTTGATCATCGGCGTCATCGCCATCGCCTTGTCCACGCTTTATGTGCCGGAGTCCATCGCCGCTGCAGCGGGCCGCATGGACTGGTCCGGTGCCGCAGCTTTGTCCGCGGCGTTGATATTCGTCAATCTGGGAGTAGCGCGCGGCGGGTCGCACGGGTGGGCCAGCCTCGCGGCCGCGTCTCTACTTGCGGCAGCCCTCGCCTGCTTCGTGGCATTCTGGTTTATTGAGAAGCACCGCGCACATCCGCTTATCAGCACAACGCATCTGAAATCGCGCCACATATGGCCGATTGTGGCCACGACGCTCGCAACTCTTACCGGGATATTTGCGGCCATCAACTTTACCGTCGTCGTCTTCAGCCAGGATCACCGCGCCGGCTACGGGATGTCCGCGACTGCATCCGCGCTGCTGTTTCTCTCGCCCGCGGCCGCCATAGGTGTTCTGGCGGCGCCGATCACGGGTTGGCTCGCGCCACGAGTGGGATGGCGCGCAATCATGTGGAGCGGATTGTCGTTAAGCATCGCCGCGCTGCTCGTATCCACAATCTGGCTCGACCACAAATGGATCGTTTTTGCAGCCTTTGGCCTGCTCGGCGTCTTTTACAACGGACTGGCGCTGACCACCATCAACGGGCTCGGCGTCATTCTCTCGCCTGTGGATGCTCCGGGAGCGCTCCCTGGATTGAACGGGGCGTGTTTTCAAATCGGAGCGGGACTCGGCATTGCCATTGTCGCTCCCGTCGTCGCCTCAGGAACTTTGGCCGGATATCAAGAGGCGATGTGGATTTCCGTGGCGATCGTGGTGGCGGCCCTCTTCGCGTCGCTGTGGGTTCAAGGAGCAGCCGGACAGCACCAAGAAAAAATTTAGATGCGGTTCATCAGGATCAGTTTGAGGAGAATCAAGGATGACGGAACAGATCAATAAGGGCCTGGTCGACAAAAGTGCTGCCGGCCTTGGAGAAAGACAATTTCATATCGGCGTCGCTCCGGGAGAAGTGTCGAGCGTCGCGCTGCTGCCTGGCGATCCGTTCCGTGTTCCGTTGATTGCGGAATTTCTTACCGATGTTCGCGAAATCGCGCATAACCGGGAGCATCGGACCCTCACTGGAATTTATAAAGGCAAGAAAATTACCGCAACTTCCACCGGAATGGGCTGTCCGTCCACGGCGATTGCCGTCGAGGAACTCGCGAGAGTCGGAGTTCGAGCCTTTATCCGCGTGGGCAGTTCCGCCGGGCTTCAGCCGCAGGTAAAACCCGGCGACTTGCTGGTCAGCGAAGGCTCGCTGCGAAATGACGGAACGACCGCCGCTTACGCGCACGCCGGATATCCCGCCGTGCCCGACCTGCGCATCACCCTCGAACTCGAGCGTTTCGCACGACAAATTGCCGCAAGAGAGGGAACATTTGCGGTTCACTCGGGTATCTCCGTCTCCGACGACGCTTTTTATGCGGAAACTCCGGCCTGGATCAGTCAGCTGAATTCGCTCGGCATTCTGAATGTGGAAATGGAGGCGTCGGCCATATATGTGGTCGCTCGCTTGCGCGGGCTGCGTGCCGGGATGATTTGCTCGTGTTCGAGCAACCTGTTCGCCGGAGCCAGCCTCTACGATGACGTTCACAAAGCTTTAAAGAATGGCTGGATGCACAGCATCGAAGCGGCGCTGGAGACCGCGGTGAGTCTCGACCTCTGATGAAGCTGAACCTGCATAGTCATCTCGAAGGACGTCTAAGGCCGTCCACCGCAGCCGCTCTTGCAACTGAAGCTGGCGTGTCGCCGCCGGAAGGTGGATGGGAAAATGCTCTGCGACTGGATGGACCTTCAAACCTAACGGTGTATTTGTCCAAGGTTGCGGCTAGCTATCCATTCTTCCGCTCTCCCGCGCACATCGCCCGAATTGCCTGCGAAGCCGTGGAAGATGCCGCCGCAGATGGCACCGATTATCTGGAGCTTCGCTTCGGTCCTGCAACTCACGTGCATTTGGGATTCGATATGGACTCGGTCATGGCCGCCGTTTGCGATGGAGTTGGGGAGGGAATGAATCGCGGCAAAATTCACGCCGGCGTGGTGATTGCAGCGCTCCGGCACCATGACACAGAGACGAACATCGCTGTGGCGCGGGCGGCGTCTCGATTTGCCGGCAAAGGGGTCGTTGGGTTCGATCTGGCCGGTGACGAGACGCTCTTCAACGACCTGGCGCAATATGAAAGACCTTTCGCGATTGCCCGGGCGGCCGGTCTTGGATTGACTTGCCATGCTGCGGAAGCGGCGCCAGGCTCGGCCGCGCGCGAAGCCGCGGAACGTTTCGGAGTCAGCCGCATCGGACATGGCACGCACCTCGCGGAGGACGCTGAGTCGTTACAGTGGGTGCGCGATCACGGAATTGTCGTCGAATGTTGTCCCACATCCAATTGGTATACGGGCGCTATCCCTCGCAGGGCCGAGCATCCCGCCAGATATTTTCGTGAACAAAACCTGAAAATCGTTTTGGGCGATGACAATCCCATCCAAACAAATTCGTTCCTGTCCAACGAACGTCGCGTCTTGGTCGATGAATTGGGATTCAACGATACAGACTTGAATACCCTTGATAAGACCAGTGTTTATGCGGCCTTCATTGAGGATGCGACCAGGCGAGACTTTATTTTGCGACTTAACCAAAAGCCCTGAACCGTGTGAAACGATCATCAAAAAATTAGGCGTGCACCGGGCTTCAAAAGGTTTTGAACTATCGGGTGCCGCACGCTTGCGCATTTCAAGGGTGCGGTTTTTTTCAATCGCCTCTCTCAACTCTTTTCACTTTTCAGTTTCCCTGGTACCCCGGCCCACGCAAAACCATGCCGGGCCGCTCGCCGGTGTGATTTCCTTTGTCGATCACGACGCGGCCGTTCACCACCACGAAATTGATCCCCGCAGGATATTGTTTCGGACTTGCGAACGTCGCCATATCGCCGATGCGATCGGGATCGAACACCACGACGTCGGCCCAGTATCCTTCTCGCAGCAAGCCGCGATCCTTCAAGCCAAGTCGCTGGGCAGGGAGCGAAGTCATCCGTCGTACGCCGTCCTCCAGGGTCAAGACCTTCTCGTCGCGCACGTAGTGGCCCAGGATTCTCGGAAAGGTTCCAAAGTTTCGGGGATGGGGGTGGCCAGCAGAGAGCAATCCTTCCGTGCTGAGCGATGATCCATCCGAGGCAATATCCACCCAGGGTTCGCGCAGCGCCGTCTGCACATCCTTCTCGTTCATCATGAAGGGCATGCACGTCACCTGGCCGTGCTCTTCCACCAGCAAATCGAAGAACGCGTTGGCCGGGTCCTTCTCGCGCGTGCGTCCGATTTCTTCGAGATTCTTGCCGGGGAGCGACGCGTTCTTTTCCGTGTGCGTCGCTCCGATCACGATCCCTCGCCACCCGCCGGATTGCCGGACGTAGTTTGAGTTCCAGTCGGGCAGCCCGTTTTCGATGTCGCGCCGAATGCGCAGGCGGAGCTGCGGATCCAGCAAGCGCTCCATGGTTTTGTCGACGCCGCCTTCCAGAGCCCATGGAGGCAGGAGCGGAAGCGTGGGATGGTTCGCGGCGATGTAAGGATATTGATTGGCATTGATGTCCACGCCGCGGGCGCGAGCGGAATTGATAAGCGCGACGAGCTCCGGCATGCGTCCCCAGTTGTTGGAGCCTGCCACTTTGATATGGAAAATTTCCACGGGAAGATTCGCTTTTTCGCCAATCGCGATGGCTTCGCGGATCGAGTCCAGCACGGTGTCGCCTTCGCCGCGCAGGTGAGTCCCGTAAATGCCGCCGTATCGCGCGACGACCTTGGCTTCTTCGATAAGCTCATCCGTCTTGGCGTATCCGCAAGTCGCTTCGAGAGCGTCTGCCAGGCCCACCGCCCCTTGCTCCATGGACGATGCGACCAGCCCGCGCATCTTTTCCATTTCATCCGCTGTCGGCGCCCGGTTCTCAAAGCCCACCACGTCGTAGCGCACCTGGCACGCCGAAACGTACGAAGCCACATTGACGGAGGTTCGGGTTTTCATGAGCCGCTGGAAATATCCGTTGAGATCGTTCCAGGTGAGCTCGATTCGCAGCGGCTTGAGCAGATCTTTATTGGGATCGACACCCGGCCCCTCAATCGGGCCCGGCGAAGTGGCTTCACCGAACACTTCCGTGGTGACGCCCTGCCGAATTTTACTTTGCGCATTTCCGTCGTACAGCAGCACATACTCGGAGTGCGTGTGCATGTCAATGAAGCCGGGCGCGACGACTTGCCCCGTGGCGTCAATCACGCGCGCGGCCTGCGCGCCCTCGAGGCGCCCAATCCGCGCAATGTGGCCAGCGCGAATTCCGATATCCGCGTTGATCCAGGGATTTCCAGCGCCATCGATTACGTGCCCGCCCCGGATGATCACGTCGTAGGTCTGCGCCGAAATGTTTGGACAAGCTGCGATCAAAATCGCCAAGAGAAGCCAGCGAAGTTTTGGCATGGCAAACCTCCGAACGCGCGGGAAAGATTTCATCCTCGTAATTCCGTCATAGTGTCCCCTGAAATCACGGAACGTTCTTCTCCAGCCAGTCCATGAAGAACTTGGAAATTTCCGCGCTATTTTTTTCGGACATGAACTGGTGGCCGTTCCCGGTTATCCCCACATCTTCGAGCCTCACGAAGGCGGTCTTGACCCCTGCCTGATTGAGCCACTTGGCCACGCAATGGGCGTATGGGCGGTGATAACTCGCTTCACCGGACACATTGAGAACCGGGATGCTCGCAAGGTTAATGAGTTTATGCGCCGGCTCTTTCTGGACCCAGCAGGGAATCAACTCCGGCCCGTCCGCTTTGCCCTCGCGGATAGTCTGCAGTTCGGAGGCGCTCTTGATTGGCGGATCGTAAGTGATCGGCATATTGGTCAGGCCCCACACGCGGCCCGGGCCCGTCCCGCCTCTTTCCGCATTCTCGATGGGCGGGGCCACGGGTTCCGCGGCGATGATGCCCTTGATGAGCTTCGGCCGAGCGTCCGCGGCCAGCCAGCCGGATGGCGACACGCCAGAGTGCAGCAGCAGGACAACGGGTTCGTGAATCAAATCCATGAGCGCCACAATGTCGTCCGCGGAAAGTTGCTCCATGTCCTTGCCCGTGGGGGCCTGCGAATCGGTCTTGGCAAAGTAATCGAAGATCGGGTCGCCCATTTTGCCTTTGTTCGGCCCATCGCCCGGCCATTGCGTGTGCTTGGCAGCCTGCGGCCAACTGCTCTGTGGGGTTGATGGCGGGCGCGCGCCCGACCAGACCTCTTCCATCAAGGGGCCGGACCGCGGCGGAAGCAAGTCGCCGTCAACGCCCGGCACGTAGGCGGATCGCCCTCGCGCCGGAAGATCCATCATGTAAATCGTGTAGCCACGGTTGACGAAATCATAAGCCCAGCCCGGGCGCCCATCAGGCGTTTGCAGCAAGGCGACATTGGTTTCCCCGCCTCCCGACTGCACGAACAGGATCGGGTACTTGTACCGAATCTTTTTCGGCACCCACGTTTCCACATACATGGCCCCGCGCATCACTTCCTGGCCCGGCTTGCCAACCCATTTCCCACCCACATAGAAATGCCCCTGGCGCGCGATATTGGCCGTGGAAAATGTCGGAACCGACGTCAGAGGGGGAACCACCGCGGCATCCTTAGGCTTTTCTTGCGCGCCGCTTTGACTGGCAGATACAAAAGCCAGTGCTGAAAGTAGTGCCGCCGATATCTTCACAATTTTCATCACACTTTCTCCCGAATGGACTTCCTAAAATTTCAAATTTCAGATTTGAAATTTCAGATTTGATTTGCGTTCGCAGCTATTAAAGCGCGCCTCGTCAAATTGTCAAGCATTCAAACAAGGAAGAGCAATCGTGACTTGTGATTTGTGATTGGCGAAAACGCGAGCCGGGTCCCACACATTTCGGGAAGGAACTTTCGGGGTACCGCACCCTTTGACTTTTAAGGGTG
>Ga0210396_10001191_pt1 | contig 29207 bp, 30 predicted proteins | sample IncBWH17OmetaG_FD_155466 | JGI IMG/M metagenome (GOLD analysis project Ga0210396, IMG submission 155466) | Forest soil microbial communities from Barre Woods Harvard Forest LTER site, Petersham, Massachusetts, United States - Inc-BW-H-17-O ...
ACGACATCCGACGGCGCGGTGCTGGTGTCAGCGGACAACTTCACCAGGGCCGAAAGCGATTTGTACTTCAGCAACGTGGTCAAGGACAGCGGGTTCGGCAAGTTAATGCACATCCGTGAGCTCACGCCGTTGGACAAGCAGCTGGTGGTGCGCTCGAACCGAGACACCTTGTATTCGGCGGGCGTCTTCGACCTCGACGGCGGGCCGGTCACGGTATCGCTGCCCGACGCAGGCGGCCGGTTCCTGTCGATGCAGGTGATCACCGAAGACCACTACGTGCCCGCCGTGTTCTACGGGCCGGGCGAGCACACTCTCACCCGCGACGATATCGGCACCCGGTACGTAATGATCGCCATCCGCACCCTGGTCGATCCCAACGATCACGCCGATCTCGATGAGGTTCGTGCGCTCCAAGACGCCGTCGCAGTGCAACAAGGGGATGCCGGCAGTTTCGAGATTCCCAACTGGGACCCCGTCAGCCAGAAGACCGTCCGGGACGCGCTTGTGCAACTCGGGACCACGTTGCCCGACTCCAAGCAGATGTTCGGCACCAAGGATGACACCGACCCGGTGCGACGGCTGATCGGCTCAGCTGTGGCATGGGGCGGCAATCCGGAAAAAGACGCCATGTACCTCAACGTCCATCCGGCCAAAAATGACGGCGCCACAGTGTATCGGCTCTCCGTGCAACAGGTGCCGGTCGATGGGTTCTGGTCAGTCACCGTCTACAACAAAGACGGTTACTTCACGCCAAATCCGCAAAATGCCTATTCGCTTAACAACCTCACCGCCCAACGTGGCGCCGACGGCAGGACCACCATTCAGTTCGGCGGTTGCGACGCCGCGACAGCTAACTGCTTGCCCATCACGCCGGGATGGAACTACCTGGTCCGGCTGTACCGACCACAAGACACAATCCTCAACGGCGAGTGGACATTCCCCGAAGCCCAACCGATCTCGTGATCGACGGCGTCAGCCGAAGCTGGTCTCGTTTCGCACGCGCTTTGGCTGCAGGCGCTTCAGGGAAGTGCCGGGTGATCCGACAGCCAGGGATGGGCCGATTCCAGTTGGGCGGCAAGGCGAATGAGGATATCTTCCCGGCCGTAGGCGGCGACGAGCTGGATGCCGATGGGGAGGCCCTCAGCATTGCGGTGCAGCGGGAGGCTGATCGCCGGTTGCCCACTCATGTTGAAGGCCGGCGTGAACGCGGCGAACTGCCCGGCGCGGCGCATCGGTGCCGTTGGGTGCTCGGGATCGTTCTCGAACTCCGTAAGTGCAAGCGGCGGCTCGGCCACCGTTGGCGTAAGCAGTAGGTCCCAACCGTCCGCCCACCACTGCTGCAGCGATCGCCGGAACGCCCATCCTGCCGCCTGCGCCGCGGCGTAGTCGACGGCGGTCAACCGCTGCGCCTGCTCGACAAGCACCCAGTTCACCGGCTCGATGTCGTCCGCGGTCACCTCGCGCCCGAGCGTTTCGCTGAATCCGCGCGCCGCCATCGCCATCTGCGTCGCCCACAGCGCCATGAACTTCTGGGGCAACCTGTTATCGGCAAGACACTCAGGCCACGCCGGCTCGACGATGTGCCCGAGCCCCTCCAGCATCGACGCGGCGGCGCGCGCCGCCGAGATGCAGTCCTCGTGTAGGAATTCGCCGCGCGGATGGACGTCGAGCAGCCCGATGCGCAACCGACCGGGGTCGGCGCCGACCTCCTCGACGTAGGGCCGTTGTGGCGCCGGTGCGATCACGGTGTCGCCGATACCGGGACCGCGAACCGCATCCAGCAGCCTCGCTGTGTCGCGGACTGTGCGGCTAACGCACAATTCGACCCCAAGGCCCACCTCGGCGCGCGAGGGCCCGACCGTGATCCGCCCCTGGCTCGGCTTGAGTCCCACGACCCCGCAGCACGACGCCGGGATGCGGATGCTGCCGCCCCCGTCCGAGGCGTTGGCGAACGGGACCATCCCGGCGGCCACTGCCGCCGCGGCGCCGCCACTCGACCCACCCGGCGTGCGTTCCAGCGCCCACGGGTTTCGGGTCGCCCCCCAGGCCACCGGCTGTGTGGTCGGGAGGCTGCCCATCTCGGGGCTATTGGTCCGCCCGGCGATGACCAGCCCGGCCGCCTTGAACCGGGCCACCAGCGTGGTGTCGGCGGCGTCGATCTTGCCCGCCTCTTTGAGCGCCACATTGCCGTTCGAGAGGGTCTGGCCGGCGAAACTCGTGTACAGGTCCTTGAGCAAAAATGGGACGCCGCGGAACGGTCCAGTGGGCAGATCCGGATCGGCGGCCACGGACCGGGCGTGCTCGAACCACTCGATGACCACGGCGTTCAACGTCGGGTTCGACTGCTCGATCCGCTCGATCGCCGCCTCCAGCAGCTCACTCGGCGTGACCTCGCCCCTGGCCACCAGCGCCGCCTGGTCGGTGGCATCCATCCAACGTGTCTCATCGGCAAGACCACCCATGGCTTTCGGTTTACCACGACACCGGAGTCGCGGTACGCACCGAACGGCTCTAGGCTCAGTCGTCAGGGGACTTAGCCGGGGGCTGGTGAAGAGCGTCATTAAGGGCTTCGAATGTCTAAACACAGAGTTGCAATATTCGCATCGACCGCTTGTTTAGCCGTAGCTTCCTGTTCAGCGACGAGTGCGCCACCGCCCGCAGCCAAGACAGCCACCTCCACCTCGAAAACCGCCGCCGGCACGGCTGCCGCGCCCGCCCCGCCGGCTCCCGAAACAAGTCCTTTGGCGAAAGATTGGAAGAGTTACGGCGGAACAGCCTACTTCGGCTGTCCGGAAGAATTCTCGGTCAGCAAAACAGCACTCGAGGATATCCGGCCCAAAGTATTCGACCCGAAGACAGGCCAATTCGCATCACCCGCTATCCCCACGGTTCCCGAGGGTGAGACCATAGCGGGTGGCATATGCGCGCTGACCAACACAGTCGACGATATGAAAGTCGTATATGTGATAACGACTTCTAAACCGGGGCAAGCGCCGGCGCCCGAAGTCACCAAGACGGCCGCGTATTTATTCGATCTCAAGTCGAGTCAGCCATTGGTCACAAAAGAACTGCAACCGCCGACTGCCGACCTTAAATTGACCGCCGCGAACCAATGGCGGCTCGCGGCGACTAAAAGCGGCGTGGCGTGGATAAACGCCTTCACCGATGGGCACGCCACGGCGGCGGCACCACGGACCGTGGTTCTGTCCAATACCGATCTGTCGGTGATGTGGAACGACCCGCAGCCGGGTCAGGTTTGGCAGGATGTTCTTTCGTTCCAACGGAATACAACCCCTGGCAACACGTCGGGAGCGGAGCTGAGACTGCCGACAGGCGAGGCGGTATACCAGGACAACGATATAGGAACTGTTGACATCGAGCTGTCCGACGGGCCGGACAAGCTGGTGAAGACCACGCGCTTGGATTCTCACAACCCCCCAGTCGGATCGACAATGTTCTACGACTTGAACTCCAAATCCATCATCAAGATCGGCGATTCCGACAGGATTTCCGGTGGCGGATTGACCGCAACGTTGTCGGACGGAAAACTATTCGTTGACGGTCGTGGTTCGGTTAATTCACAGTTCGGGTTCGGAGTGTGGAACCTGCGCACGCAGCAGTGGGACCTGCTGAAGAATAGGGACGAGGCCAATAAAATGGCGATTTCCAGACTGACATTCTTTGGCGACCGCCTCTACGTCACGTACGCTGCCGGCACATTCTCGGTAATAGCCTTGCCTGCTGCTGATCCAGTCGCGTCAAACTGGTCCGTCCGGCCGTTCGGGCGGATATCCGGCTGGACGCTGGTGTGTCGCGGTGAGACATCTGCGGGTGGAGACTGCAAGGAAATCGTGCTGGTGCAAGACCAGGACGGCCACTATCCCGGCCCCTGGACCTGAGATTTAGCGCATACCGCCGATTACTTCGTCCGCGGCTACCTCAGCGGCGATGAGGCCCGCCCAGTCGAACAGCGCCCACGCCTGTTGTTGATGCCGGCCGCCAATGATCCGTCAGGAATCTTGCAAGAATCCTCAGAATCCTCCAACAGATTTGCTGTGATTTGCGACCCTGGCTGGCACCGGCAACAAACACAAGCCATCGCATCGCCAAAAGGAAACTGACATGACCAAACTGGCGCGAATCGGTCTCAGACGCTTCACCGACATGGATAAGCGGGTGCTGAAATTGGCGGCCGGGTCACAGGGATCCAATGACCTGCCACCGTGGCGGTGGCGCGATGTGCTTCGCACCGGGGCCCCAAGCTTCACCACTTGCCTGTTGCCAGCGTCAAACACCCAAACGGTGCTAGCGGTGGACACCGCAGGCAACGTGTACGTCCTCGACGACAGTGGCTTCGGCCAAGTGGTGAAGCTGGCGGCCAGCTGATGCGGATGCAACTTCGCAGCGCCGTGATCGCCGTGTGCGTCCTCGCCACGGCCGCCACCGCATGCAGCTCAACGCAGCCGCGCGCAGCGGCACCGACGACCGCATCGATCGGGTCATCGACTGAGCCAACGCCGGCACCGGCGGTCCGACAAACAGTGCTGCCGTTCGCCGAACTCGACAGCCCACAGCGGGTGGCGGTGGACGCCGCTGGCACCGTGTACGTAGCTGATGCCTGTCCCACCGTAGACGTGTGTCGCGTCCGCCCCGATCGAGTGCTAAAGCTGGCGGCCGGGTCCACCACCCAAACTGTGCTGCCGTTCACCGGCATCACCAAGTTCTCGAGCATGGCGGTCGACAGCGGCGGCACCGTGTACGTCGTTGACGACCGCAACAATCGGGTGCTGAAGCTGGCGCCCGGATCGAACACCCAAACAGTGCTGCCGGTCGCGGGTCTCCACTACCCCGAGGGTATGGCCGTGGACACCGGCGGCAATGTGTACATCGCCGACAACGGCAACCATCGCGTGGTGAAGTTGGCGGCCGGGTCCAACGCCCAAACCGTGTTGCCGTTCACCGATCTCAAGAACCCCCAGGGGGTGGCGGTGGACGCCGCCGGCAGTGTGTACGTGGTCGACGGTAATCGGGTGGTGAAATTGGCCGCCGGATCGGACGCCCAAACCGTGCTGCCGGTCACCGGCCTCAACAGGCCCATCGACGTGGCGGTGGACCCCGCAGGCAACGTCTACGTGCTCGACGGCACCAATCGGGTGGTGAAGTTGGCGGCCGGGTCGAACGTCCAGACGGTACTGCCGTTCGAAGGCCTCGACGGCCCGCAGAGCGTGGCCGTAGACACCGCCGGCAACGTGTACCTCACCGACTGGGGCCACGTCCGGGTGCTGAAGCTATCGGTGGGTTGATCCGCTGCTAGCCCTGTACTGCAACGCATTTCGCTATTGACAGCGATCGCCCTCAAAATCCGGCAGGTGTAACGGCCGAATCGGCATCGGGACGGGGCGGAAGGATTTATCGTCGAAGGGTGACGGATCTTCGTCGCGACGCCGAACTCGACCCCGAATTCGACGTAGACGGCTGCATCACCGAGCTTGCCGCCCGGATGAACGAGCGACTGACCGAGTTAGCTTCGGACGTCGTGGTTTACATCGAAGCCGCGATGCCGGAGATGCGCGGGGATGCGCTCACGACGGAGATTTTTCGCGCGAGCGCCGAAGGCAACATCGATACCGTCTTGAAGGCTCTGCGCTACCACATAGCGGTGGAGCGTGTCGAGGCGCCAAATGCCGCTCTGGAACACGCCCGGCGGCTGGCACAACACGACGTCACCGTGAACGCGCTCGTGCGCTCCTATCGGCTCGGCCAGAGCCGCGTGAACGAACTCGTATTCGATACCATGCGGATGACCGACATCCCGTCAACGGCCAGAGTTGCCGTCCTCGAACGATTTACCTCCACCCTCTTCCAGTACGTCGACCGCATATCGCAGCAGGTCATCGCCGTGTACGAGGAGGAGCACGAACGTTGGCTCGAAAGTCAGAACAGTATCCGCGCCGTCCGGGTCCGAGAACTGTTGGCCGGCAAAAAGATCGTCGACGTCGACGCCGCAACGACGTCAATTCGTTATCCGCTGCGGTGGCACCACCTTGCGGTCGTCATCTGGTATCCCGAAGCAAGGGCAGATGGGGATGAACTACAGCGTTTGCAGCGCTTCCTATCCGAACTTGGGCAAGCCGCAGGCGCTGCGGCGAAGCCCTTGTTCGTTGCGGAGAACCGAGTGACCGGATGGGGATGGTTGCCCTATAAGGCGGCCACAGCCGATGCGGTAAAGAACATGCGAGCGTTCGCAGCGGAACGTCATGACTCTCCGAGCGTCGCCATCGGGATGACATCGGCAGGCGTCGACGGCTTCCGTCGTTCCCACAACCAGGCGCAGATGGCACGGTCGGTCGCGGTCGCCGGTAGCCGGCCGGGGCCTACCGTCCTGGCCGCGGCCGATCCGGGCCTGTCGATGGCCGCGTTGTTGGCGGGCGACCTCGGCAAGGCGCGCGAATGGGTCGCCGATACGCTCGGCGAGCTGGCTGGTCTCAACGAGAATGACGCGCGCCTGCGCGAAACGCTGCGGGTGTACCTGCGATGTGGCTGCAGCTACAAGCTGGCCGCTGAGGAACTCATCCTTCACTTCAACACGGTGAGGTACCGCGTCGGTCGGGCTGTTTCCAGACGCGGTCGGCCGATCGACGACGACCGGCTCGACGTCGAAGCGGCGCTCCTACTGTGCCAGTGGTACGGCACTGCCGTCCTGCAACCTTCGCCTTAACGCAAAATTGGCCGTAGCTGAGCGCCCTCATGGCGCCGGCATACCAACTCCGGGTGAAGCCTTGTATCCCCGACACAAAGCGCTGATGGGCGCCGGATGCGACTGTTCTAGCACGGTCAACACGGACCGAAACCGAGGAGAACTACCAATGGATTCGTACGACTACATCGTTGTCGGCGCAGGCTCTGCGGGAGCGGTGGTCGCCAGCCGACTGTCCGAGGACGCCTCCGTTCGCGTCCTGCTCATCGAGGCCGGCGGCTCACACCGGCACCTCAACGTGCAGATGCCGGCGGCGTTCCCAAAACAATTCAAGACGGCACTGGACTGGGAGCTCTACACCGAGCCGGAGCCGTTCCTGGAGGGCCGCTCGCTGTACCACCCCCGGGCCAAAATGCTCGGCGGCTGCAGTGCCATGAACGCGATGATCTACATCCGCGGAAACCGGGCCGACTTCGACTCGTGGGCCAAGGACAGTGCCACCGGATGGTCCTACGACGAAGTGTTGCCGCTGTTTCGCCGATCAGAAACCAACTCGCGCGGCGAGAGCACCTACCACGGCGGCTCGGGACCGCTGCACATCGAGGACCCACGATCCCCGAACAATCTGAGCCGGTCGATAGTCGAAGCGATGGTTGCCACCGGCATCGAGCGCAACGACGACTTCAACGGCGCCGAGCAGCTCGGTGCCGGTTTGTATCAGGTCAGTCAGCGGCGTGGCCGCCGTTGGACAACCGCCGACGGTTTCGTCGCGCCGGCCCGCAAGCGGCCGAACTTCACAGTTCTGACCGACACCCACGTCCTGGCGGTACGCATCTCGAAGGGACGTGCGATCGGTGTCGAGGTCGAGCGGCACGGCACCCGAGAGTTCCTGCGCGCCGAACGTGAGGTCGTGCTGTCGGCCGGTGCGTTGAACACGCCGCAATTGCTCATGCTGTCCGGCATCGGGCCGGCCGACCACCTGGCCAAGCACCAGATCGCCACGGTGGTGGACAACCCTCACGTCGGTGCGCATTTGATGGATCACCCGCTCTACACAATGAACTTCGAGACGTCTGCGCGTGGGACCCTCGACGAGGCGCAGTCGCCCCGGCAGATGCTCGACTACTTCGCACGTGGCCGCGGGTTGCTCACTTCCAACATCGGCGAAGCCGGCGCGTTCTTCCACACTCGCGCCGACGACGCGGCACCGTCGATGCAGGTGATCGGCGCTCCGGGCTACTTCCAGAACCACGGGCTGAGCAACCACCACCACGCGGCGTACACGTTTGCACTCTCACTGGTCGGTTCGCTGAGCCAGGGCACCGTACGGCTGCGCAGCGCCGACCCCAAGGCGAAAATCGCCACGACGTACAACTACTTCGCCGAGCGCGCTGACATGGACGCGATGGTGGACGGCATCGAGCGGATGCGTGAAGTTGCGGCCGCGGCGCCGCTGCGTAACCTCACAGGCCGGGAAATCCATCCCGGTGAGTCCGCCCGCACGCGCGAGGAGCTCGAGCAGAAGGTTCGCCGCGAGGTGGAGCACACCTATCACCCGTCGTGCACGGCCCGGATCGGTTCCGAGACAGACGGTGTCGTCGACGCGGAGCTGCGCGTGTACGGCGTCGACGGACTTCGGGTGGCCGACGCCTCCGTCTTCCCGGTTGTGCCCCATGGCAATACGCATGCCCCGACGGTGATGGTGGGCGAGAAGGCAGCCGACCTAATCCGTGAACACCACTGAATAGAAATCCGAGGAAGATGAGACTCCTAGCGCACGTCGAGAAGCAGGAGCCACATCATGGCAAGTGTCACAGGATTCGACCCGGCCAACAGCGGACAGGAGCCGGTGAACTCCGATGGGAATAAGGTTCCGGTCGGGGTTTGGGGTGACTCCAATACCGGGGTAGGCGTATTCGGCACCAGCGGAGACCCCATGCCGAATGCCGTCACCTATATCCGCCAGACAGCGGGCGTCTACGGCCAGGGAACGCAGGGTCCCGGTCCTACCGATTTCATTTACGGGCCTATCCCCGGTGTTATCGGGGTCAGCCCGGCATCTGTCGGGGTCGCCGGTCTCAGTGACAACTTCATCGGCGTGGCTGGAGTCGGAGGTCCTGACGACGATCCCACCGCCGTAGGCGTGTACGGCCTGACCGGAGGAAACGTAGGTACCGGAGTTTATGGTGAGTCACCATTCGGCGCCGGCACCACCGGCAACACCATCAGTGGCGCCGGGGTACACGGCACCGCAGACGTCGGAACCGGCGTCCTCGGTGAAAACTTCGGCGAAGGGCGCGACGTCCTGCCTTACGGAGTGTTCGGCAGCAGTGCCACCGGCACGGGTGTCCACGGCGTCAGCCCCGCTTCCAACGGCACCGAAGGTATCACCTACGGCGACGGCTATGGCGTTTACGGCCTGCACTTTTCGAAGGACTTTGGCGGCGGCGTCTTCGGCGAAAGCGTGCTTGGCAGCGGGGTCGAGGGGTACTCGTACAGCCAGGATCCGGACGTGGCCGCGGTACGTGGCGAGAACGTCCATGGGTGGGCGGGACTGTTCGTCGGCAACGTGAAAATCACTGGGGCACTGTCCAAGCCGGGGGGTGGATTCCTCGTAGACCATCCCGGGGACCCGGAGAACAAGTTCCTCTCTCATTCGTTCGTCGAGTCCCCCGACATGCTTAACGTCTATAGCGGCACGGTGACCACCGACGACGACGGCAATGCACGGGTGAGGCTGCCGGACTATTTCGAGACACTCAACGGCGACTTCCGATACCAGCTCACCGTTATCGGGCAGTTCGCTCAAGTGATGGTGTCCGAGGAGATCGCCCGAAATGAGTTCGGCGTTCGGTCGGACGTCCCGCACGTGCAGGTCTGCTGGCAGGTGACCGGCGTTCGGCAGGACGCCTGGGCGGAGGCCCACCGCATACCGGTGGAGGAAGACAAGTCCCCCGCTGAGAAGGGCCGCTTCCTGCACCCCGAACTCTTCGCTCATAAGGGCGCGAAACACCGCTCCGGCCGCCGCCCGGCCGCCGCGGGCACGGCCGCGCTTCCCGACGATCTTCGCCAACGAGTGGAGCAGATGCTCTCCGGCTTACCGGCGGCCGGTGCGGCGGAAACCCCGGACCTGACCGAGTTGCTGTCGGAAACCCACGGCTGGATGGCTCAGCGCGCGAGCGCCGGCAGGGCACGCATCCGCGAGAGGCGGCAGAGAGGCGAGCAAATTCTGGAGCGCTTGCGCCCGCCGACGTCTAGCGAACGCTGAAACCAGCGCCGGGCTCGGGGGTCACGTTTTGTGCGGTGATCTCGTCACCGCAGTGCGCGCAGGTCAGGCGGGCGTCGGCGATCTGGCCGCAGGCGTTGTGGCGCAGCACGATTGGTGGGCCGTTGGGGTGCGGCATATGCTCGTCGCCCCATCGCATGAGCGTGACGATTGCGCCGAACAGGTCACGTCCGGCAGCCGTGAGCCGGTACTCGTGTCGCTGCGGGTCCTGGGAATACGGCACGCGCTCCAAAAGCCCCACGTCGACCAGCATCCGCAGCCGCGACGAGAGCGTGGGCCGCGGGATGTTCAGGTTGCGTGCCAACTGACCAAAGCGGCGAACTCCGAAGAAGGCTTCGCGCAGGATCAATAATGTCCAGCGCTCACCGACCAGCTCGAGGGCTCGGCCCACCGACTCGGCTTCGAACCGGTGGGACAGATCAGATGAAGCCGCCATGGTTCAATCATGATACCGGTTCAGTTACTGAACCGGTATGGTAACGTAATTGAACCACCCACCAGCTCCGAATGCCGAGGCTGCAATGACCAAGACCGAGCCACGAACCGATAGCCATGACGTGGAGGTGACCGCCCGGCGAATCGCCGACACGGCCAGGAAGATGTGGAGCGATATCGACACCGCCCGGCGCCTCCCCGGCGAGCTGGTGGAGATGCTTCGCGACAGCGGGCTCTTGCGCGCCGGCGCGCCGGCGGAGGCCGACGGGTTAGAACTGCCTCCGGGGGTGGGACTACGCGCGGCCGAGGAATTGGCTCGCGGCGACATGTCGACCGGCTGGTGTGTGTCGATCGGGATCACCAGCACCTTGCTCGTCGCCTACCTGCCACCTTCGAGCCGCGACCACTTGTTCGGGGACGGGCGCGGCCTCGCCGCGGGCGTATGGGCCCCTCGCGGTAAGGGACGGTCGGTCGACGGCGGCGTCGTGGTCTCCGGGCGATGGGCCTTCTGCAGCGGCATCTGCCACGCCGACGTGATGTTCTCCGGCTGCTTTATCGACGAACAGCCCGTGCCGTCTGTGGTCGCGATGCCGAAGGAAGACCTCCGGCTCCTCGACACCTGGCACACACTGGGCTTGCGGGGCACCGGCAGCCACGACACGGTGGCCGACGAAGTGTTCGTGCCCGCCGATAGGGTGCTGTCGATCTTCGATGGGCCCGTCGTGGACCGGCCCCTGTACCGCTTTCCCCCATTTGGATTCTTCGCCTTGTCGGTTGCCGCGCCGGCGCTGGGCAATGCGCGCGGGGCCATCGACGAGCTCGTCGAATTGGCCGGCGGGAAGAAAGGCCTGGGGTCAACACGAACGCTGGCCGAGCGCGCCGCGACACAGGCGGCGGTCGCGACCGCCGAGTCGGCCCTCGGCGCGGCCAGGGCGCTCTACTACGAGGCGATCGAGGACGCCTGGCAGGCCAGCCAAATCGGCGACCCGGTCCCAGTCGAACTACGTAATCGATTGCGGCTGGCGGCAACCCACGCCATGCGAACATCCGCCGACGTGGTACGCACCATGTACGATCTCGCGGGCGGTACCGCCATCTACGATGATTCGCCTTTGCAGCGACGGTTCCGCGACGCGTACACCGCTACCGCCCACTTCCAGGTCAACGAGGCGTCGCGCGAGCTACCCGGCCGGATCCTGCTGGGCCTGCACGCCGACGCTTCGATGTTGTGAGGATGTTGTGAACCGGCGAGTCGAAGCCGCTCTGCCGTTCTGGCTGGACCGGCCCGATGAGGAAGCCCTCGACATCGCCCAAACCGTCGGCGATGTCGGGTTGGGCGCCCTTTGGATCGGCGAAATGGCGACGTACGACGCCTTCGCCTTGGCCACCGTGGTTGGCCAGCGCGTGCCCGGCTTGCCCCTGAAACTCGGACCGTTGGCAGTCGGCGTCCGCAACCCGGTCATGGTGGCGCTCGGAGTTAGCTCGGTCGCGTCGCTGACCGGCGCCACGGTGGATGTAGCGCTCGGTGCATCCAGCCCGGTGATCGTGGCCGGTTGGCACGACCGCGAATGGGGACACGCGCCGGCGCGCGTGCGAGAGACAATCGAGTGCCTGCGCTCGCTGCTCGCCGGCAAGCGCAGCGACTACAACGGCAACCACGTTCGCAGCCATGGTTTCCGGCTGCGCCAACCTCAGCCCGACACCCGCATTGCCGTCGGGGCTTTCGGATCCGCGATAACGCGAGTGGCGGCCCGCCATGCCGACGAGATAGTTCTCAATCTTGTTCCGCCCCAACGGGTAGCTGAAGTTCGCGCCACCATCGACAGCGAGGCCGCAAGGGTTGGCCGGACCCCGCCGAGCCTGACGGTGTGGGTCCCGGCCGCTTTCGAACCTGGCGAAGCAGCGCTGCGCCAAATGGCTGCACAGCTGGCGGTCTATCTCTCCCCACCCGGATACGGCGAGATGTTTTGCGAGCTTGGCTACGGCGACCTGGTCCGACGTGCCCGTGCGGGCGCGCGCCGCATGGAACTGGTAGACCACGTCCCCGAGGACCTACTCGGGCAGGTCTGCCTTGCCGGTTCCAAGGCACGCATCGCCGCAAGCCTGCGGGCCTACCACGAGGCGGGCGCCGACTGCGTGGCGGTGGTGCCCTCCACCGCCGAGGACCCCGGTGGCCGGGCCGTGCTCACCGCGGTCGCCGATGCCGGTTAAAACGCGCGAACCTCACGCCGTGGCGTCGCCACCAAACATCTTTTCGATGTCGTTTTGGGTCACCGCCGGGCCGGGCAGCGGTTGGCTTCCGGGCGCACGGATGCCCTGAACGAAAAGGCAGACGTGCCGGCGGACGATGCGCACGCCGGATGAGCCGCCGTGCCAAAACCCCTTACTGACCATCGCTATGGATGATGCGATGAAGGAACGCGACTTGGTCTGCCTTCACCTGAGGGTCGTGGTAGATGTCGAAATGACCGTACGGGTAGCGCCGCAGTTCGGCGCGGGGTGCACGGGCTGCGGCTTTCAGGGCCGGCGTGACCGGGGTCGTCGCGTCGGAGTCGCATACGCACATCAACAGAGGCATCTTGAGCTGCGCGGCATTGCGCCCCGGTCGGAAGAACGGGAATCTCAGCATGAGACGGGCCGCGAACTCGTTGCGCCACTTTGAGCCTGATCCCACAAGGGCGTCGAATCCGGGCTTGGCTTCCGGCGCGGTCATCGCCCCGAGGGTTCCGGGTGCGCCGACCGCCGGCGCCAGAACCGGCGGGCGCCCCACCCATGCGCCGGCCTGGTCACGCAGCGCCGCGACAAATAAGCGGACGATATTGCGCAGCGGCACCAGCATCAGCGTCGGGATCGCGTCGGTGAATGGCGCCTGCGAGATGACCGCGGCGATGCGCGGATCGGTGGCCGCAACGGCCAGCACATGGCCACCGCTGAACGACGACCCGAACAACACGATGCGATCGGGGTCCGCCCCGTCGAGTCGGCGAGCCCACGCGATCACGGCACGGTAATCGTCGTGCTGGCGGCTGATATCCAAAAGTTGGCGCGGCTCGCCGCTCGACGCGCCGAAGTGACGGTAGTCGAACAGAATCACCACGAACCCCGCGTCGCGGAATGCTTCCGCGTAGCCAGGCAGCCCGTCATCGCGCGTCGCCGAGAACCCATGAGCCATCACGACACACGGTGCGCTGCCAGCCGGCGGACCTGGCCGATATACATACGCGGCGAGTTGGTCGCCATCGGACGGGATCCGAACATCTTCACGCGCGGCCATATGAGACGTCATGGTTGAACTCCTAGGTGACTCTTGATGGCTATATACCACTGATGCGTTCGTGCCACGATGGGAATGAATCGCATCGCCAGTAGGTTGGAGCGCGCGTGACTATTCGACTCGGACTACAGATACCCAGCTTTTCGTACGGCACCCCGGTTTCCGAGCTCTTCCCCGCGGTAAAGGCTCAGGCTCAGGAGGCCGAGGCCGCCGGATTCGACACCGTCCTGGTGATGGACCACTTCTATCAATTGCCGACGCTCGGCCAACCCGATGAGCCGATGCTCGAGGCGTATACCACGCTCGGGGCGTTGGCGACGGCGACCGAGCGGCTGCAATTGTCGACGCTGGTAACGGGCAACACCTATCGCAACCCGACGCTGCTCGCCAAGGCGGTGACGACGCTGGATGTCGTGAGCGGTGGCCGCGCGATCCTGGGCATCGGTGCGGGCTGGTTCGAACTCGAACACCGACAGCTCGGCTTCGAATTCGGCACATTCACCGAGCGATTCGAGAAGCTCGAGGAGGCGCTGCAGATCATCGTCCCGATGACCCACGGCGACCGGCCCACGTTCACGGGCAAGTGGTATCACACCGAGAGCGCGATCAACGAGCCGCGCTACCGCGAGCACATCCCCGTGATGCTCGGCGGCAGCGGCGAGAAGAAGACATTCCGGTTGGCGGCGCGCTACGCCGATCACCTCAACCTGATCACGCCGATGGACCAGCTGCCGCACAAGCTGGACGTGCTCAACCAGCGTTGCGCCGAGGTCAGCCGCGACCCGGCGACGCTGGAGACCTCGACGCTTCTGACCGTGGTGCTGGAGGATCACGACACGAGACGCGAAGTGGCCGAGGCGGTCGGTGGTCGCGCCGTTCGCGGCACGCCAGAGCAGGTCGCCGAACAGATTCAGCGCAATGTCCTCGATGCCGGCGTTGACGGCGTGATCGTCAACCTGCCGACTCACGGATTTACGCCTGGAGTGATCACCAAGGTGGGCGAGGCGCTGCGCCCCCTGGTGGCGACGTAACCGTCTTTCGCGGCAGGCAAGACCACCTATTGCTGCGATAAGCCAAGTAGCACAACAGGTTTCGGTTGCAGCACAAGCACCTCAGGCGTACGGTTCCCCCATGACGAACACATCTCGCCCATCGCCCAAAACGTTTCAGCATCGTGGCGGGCATCCCATGCTTGCCAGGTTGAAGGCGCGCACAGCCCTATGGAGTGCCACGCTGATCGTGGGCGCCGGGCTGCTCATCCAGACCGCCCCAACGAGTTGGGCGGATGGGTGCGGCGACGTCAGCGGTGCCCAAGTGTCAGCGGGTAGCTGCACCGATCCCGCACCACCGCCGCAGGGCGGCCCTCCTTTGCGTCCATGGCTCGGGGCGCTTGTGCAGCGCGACCCGCAATTCGTCGAGTCGTACATGGCGATGCGCGAACGCATCCTGAAGGACGGCGCCATTCCAGCCAAGTACAAGCTCCTGATGGGCATGATCACCGATGCGATCGCCGCGCACCCGGACGGTGTCAGGGGGCTCGCGAACGACGCTCGCGCTGCGGGCGCCTCGGAAGCCGAGATCACCGAGGCGGTCGAGGTCGGATACCTGTTCGGCGGCACCGCGGCGCTCGTGATGGGTGTCAACGCATTTGCCAGCAGCTAGCCACTGCGCAGATTTCGACCAGGGAGTTGGCCAACTGATCACTTGGCGGATACCCGGTCATGGGACCGTACCCGTGTGCAAGCCGAATTACGGGCCAGCGAATCACGCCTGGTCGACCGATTTCATGAGTTCTGCGAGGCGGTCGTTGTTCGGCTTCCGTTCGGGCTCAGGTCAGTCGTTGCACCGACATTTCTCGGCTTCTGCCTGATCAACGGCCTCACCTTCGGCGTCGATCTGGCGATCCTGACTGGTCTGCACAGCGGGCTTCGCCTTCCAGTGCCGATCGCCGTCACAGCCGCCTATGTGTGCGCATTCGCGCTCAGCTACGTGCTCAATCGCACCTTTAACTTTCAGTCCCACGCGCCGGTCGGACCACAGGTTGCGATCTATGTCGTCGCGGTCGTCATCAACTACCTGGTTTTCATTCTCGGGGTGACCAGTGTGTTGGCGGCCATCGGAGTTCACTACCAGCTGTCGCGATTGGTGGCAGGTATTTGTGAAGCGGTGTACATGTACTGCGCGATGCGGTGGGTGGTCTTCCGCCGCTGACCTTGGCTCTGTCTAGCCACGCCCGACCCCGGACGTTGTCCTGACTAAAGCGGGCAAATTGACGGGAGTTTTTGCGTTTTTAGGACTCCCACGTTTGGGGATACGCGCATACAGTTCGGATGGTTCGCTCGGCCGCTCATGATGTGCGCGCTTCCACCGCCTCGTCGGTGGTGGTTCCGTTCAAGCACGCGTCGGGGCCGGTCAAGGCCGGACTGAACTTGAGAGCATCGACGAGTTCGTCGATGGCCGTTGCTCCTTGCCCACCCAAAACTGCCTGCGAGAAGCAAGTCTCCAGGTGGTTATGCAACATCACCCTGTTCGTGCGTTCCAGCGCCGACTGCACCGCAGAAATCTGCTTCATCACGTCCACGCAGTAGGCGTCGGTTTCGAGCATGCGAATGATCCCGTCGAGATGACCCCGCACCGTCTTCAGCCGGTTGAGCGCCGCGCTCTTTTTGGCCGTCAGCTCGTGAGCCATCACCGTGTCCTTCCGACTGTCGTCATGGGCATTCTCATGCTACCCCACCCCACCCCGGGTGGGGTAGCATGGCGGCGACCGATCCATCCAGGACAGGAGCCTTCAAGCCATGGCGAATCCGACCGATGCTTCCCCATCGACAGATGATCCCGGCATCATGACCGAACAACCCACGAACTCCCGGCCCCGGCCGAGCCGTCTGAACCAGGCATTGGCGTGGGTGGGCATCGTCGCCGGAGGCTTGTTCATCGTTGCGGCGATTTTCTTCTCGGGATTTCTCCTGAGTTGGAGCCTCGGCGGTCCGTGGGGTAACCATATGGGGCCGGGACCGATGGCCTGCTGTAGCCAGATGAAACCGGAAGAGCAGATGAAACCGGGCGCGATGATGGGGCCCGGCAGCCAAATGACGCCCGACAAGATGATGCCAGGCGGGATGATGGGGCCGGCTCCGCAGTCACCCACAACGTCCCCGAGCACCCCTCGGCCATAGCGTCGAGGGGCCCAACAAATCGTCGCTCAATGTCTATCCGGCAGGTCAGCGTGATGCAATCCCATGTGCGGCAACCACATTGGGACTCCCTATGCAAAGGGTAACGCGTCGCGCGACCCTCGCCATGCTTGGGGCTGGCGGCGGCGCGCTCGCGCTGGGCTATGTCCTGCGCGGTGCCTTTACATGCTTAGCACCAGGCATCCGGCTCGTCGACCACAACGGCATGGACGTCGATGCCGCGGACATGAGTCGCTACATGGAGATGTTCAACCGGCACAACGAAATAACCCGCACCGTCGAGGAGATCCCCGGCGGCATACGCACCACCACTCAATCGAATTCGCCTGATCTGGTCGCGCAACTCCAGGCGCACGTGTCTAGCATGTACTCCCACCTCGACCAGAGTGCAGAGGTCATGTGCATGAGCGGCAGCCTGCCCACGCTGTTCGGCCATGCCAACGGCTATCGCCGCCGGTTGACATTCACCCCCACCGGAGTGATCGCCGAGGAAACCGCCGATGATCCAGCCCTCACGCAAGCCATCCGTGCGCACGCCCAGGAGATCACCGGCTTTGTGCGCGATGGGATGCCGCCGATGATGCGCGGGATGATGGGCCCCGGAATGATGGGCCCTCATTGAGGTCGCTAAATCTGCTGGCGCGCTGGGGTTAAGCAGAAGTCCGATGGAAGAAAACGAGCGATGAGGGGGTCACCCGCCAGGCTTCGCGTAGACTCCCAGCTGGCCCAGCAGTGCCTGCACCCGCTGTTCAATTTCGTCGCGGATCGTCCGGATTGCGTCAAGCGGCTGACCGGCTGGGTCGGGTAGCACCCATTCCTCGTAACGCCGTGCAGACAGGATTGGGCAGGAATCGCCGCATCCCATAGTGATCACCACGTCAACGGCTTCGATCATGTCCATGGTCCATTGCTTTGGTTTTTCGGCGGCGATATTGATGCCTTTTTCGGCCATTGCGGCGATCGCGACGGGGTTTAGTTCGTCAGCGGGTTCGGAGCCGCCTGAGTAGACGCGGGCTTGGTCTCCTGCGAGGTGTTTGAAGAACCCCATGGCCATTTGTGATCGGCCTGCGTTGTGGGTGCAGAGGAATAAGACGGCGGGTGTGGCCCTGTGGGCTCTGGTCGCATCAGGGGGCGTGGTGGTCATCGGGTGCTCCGGCCGGTGAGTGTCGAGGCGTCAGTGAATCGGCGTCGCATAGTTAGGGAGACGTAGACCAGAGCGACGAGCACCGGCACTTCGATGAGGGGTCCGACGACACCGGCGAGCGCCTGTCCGGAGGTTGCGCCATATGTGGCGATGGCGACGGCGATGGCAAGTTCGAAGTTGTTGCCCGCAGCGGTGAACGCCAGGGTGGTGGTGCGTTGGTAGCCGAGGCCGAGTGCCCACCCAAGTAGGTAGCCGCCCACCCACATGATGGCGAAGTAAGCGAGCAACGGCAGAGCAATGCGGGCAACGTCGAGGGGGCGGCGGGTGATCTGCTCACCTTGCAGGGCGAACAGGATCACGATGGTGAAAAGCAAGCCGTACAGCGCCCACGGGCTGACCTTGGGCAGGAACGTCACTTCGTACCAGCTGCGTCCCTTGGCCTTCTCACCGAATCGTCGGGACAGGTAGCCAGCGAGCAGCGGGATGCCAAGGAAAATCAGTACCGACTTGGCGATCTGCCACGGGGAGGTCCGGATGGTGGTCTGTTCGAGGCCGAGCCAGCCGGGCAGGACAGACAGGTAGAACCAGCCAAGGACGGCGAACATGGCGACCTGAAACAGCGAGTTGAGGGCGACGAGGACCGCCGCGGCTTCACGATCCCCACGCGCGAGGTCGTTCCAGATGATCACCATGGCGATGCACCGCGCCAGACCCACAATGATCAGGCCGGTGCGGTACTCGGGCAGGTCGGGCAGCAGCAGCCACGCCAGCGCGAACATGACCGTAGGACCGAGCACCCAGTTCAACAGCAGCGACCAGAGCAGTAACCTGCGATCCCCGGTGACGGCACCGAGCCGGTCATAACGAACCTTGGCCAGCACCGGATACATCATCACGAGCAACCCGAACGCAATGGGCAGCGAAATACCGCCCAGTTGAACGTGATTCAGCGCAGTGTCCAGCCCGTGGACGAGCCGCCCCAGCAGCAGGCCGGCGGCCATCGCGGTGGCGATCCAGACCGGCAGGAGCCGGTCTGGAAGCGAAAGCGTGTCGACAACAGCGGGACGTTCGTCCTGCTGCACTGTTTGGCTCACGAAACCGTGTCTGCCGCGTCAGCGCTCTCGACGTCGCCGGCGGTTGCGCAGCAGGTGCAGCCGTCATCGTCAGTGTTCGCCCCGTCCTGCGGGCCGGGACCGAATGTTTCGGCGTCGGCCAGCACGGTGTACACCTCCCACCTCTCACCATCAGGTGCGGTCACCCACACCTTGTCCTGCATGGCGAAGCAACACGTCGTTCCGATTTCCTCTTCGGTGAACATGCCTTCATCAGTCAGGCGGGCGATCTCGGCATGCACTGCGTCGCTGGACTCGACTTCCACGCCAAGATGATTGAGAGTCCCACCGTGGCCACGGTTTTCGATGAGAACGAGCTTCAACGGCGGCTCGGCGACCGCGAAGTTGGCATAGCCCGGTTTGACCTTCGCGGGCTGTGTGTTGAACAACTTCGCGTAGAACGTGATTGCCTCGTCCAGGTCGTCGACGTTAAGAGCGAGTTGAGCGCGGGGCATGACGGGCCCTCCGTACCTCTGTGACTTATGTCGAACTTGTGACGGATTCGATACTGCCACCTCTTCGATATATGTCAATAAGCTATGGCAAGATGGCTGGCATGCCGAAGACGTTACCCGTGGTGGATGTGTCCGCCCCGGTATGTTGCTCACCGGTTGCCGCAGGTCCGCTCGATGACGATGCAGCGTTGGAGATCGCTTTGCGCCTCAAGGCGTTAGCTGACCCCGTCCGAGTCCAACTGGTATCACTGTTGTTCAGTAGCGAGACCGGTGAGGAATGCAGCTGCGACCTTGCGTCAACGGTGGGCCTAAGCGAATCGACGGTGAGTCATCACTTGTCGCAGTTGCGCAAGGCGGGGCTGGTCGACTCACAACGACGCGGTATGAACGTCTACCACCGACCGTGCCGCGAATCCCTCGTCGCCCTGTGCGCGGTGCTCGATCCAAACTGCTGCCGATGAATCGGCTCGGGATTGCCCCGCCGCCGGCGTCTTGCGACTAATGCGAGAAGTAGCCTGGGCCGAGACCCAATCGGCCAGTGCGTGATACCTGGTGGTGGCAGGTACTGGATTCGAACCAGTGAAGCTTGCGCGACGGATTTACAGTCCGCTCCCATTGGCCGCTCGGGCAACCTGCCGCCTAGCAGGTTACAACGAGCGGGTAGACAGAGCACAAACGGCTATCACCGCAAGGAGGGACGGATCGAATGGCGGATTCATCGTTCGACATCGTCAGCAAGGTCGACCGGCAGGAGGTCGACAACGCACTCAACCAGGCCGCCAAAGAGCTGGCCACACGCTTCGATTTCCGCGGCACCGACACCAAAATCGCGTGGACGGGCGACGAGACCGTCGAGCTGACCTCATCCACCGAGGAACGGGTCAAGGCTGCCGTCGACGTCTTCAAGGAAAAGCTGATCCGCCGCGACATCTCGATGAAGGCCTTCGACGCCGGCGAGCCGCAGGCCTCCGGCAAGACCTACAAGGTCACCGGCGCCCTCAAGCAGGGCATCAACAGCGAGAGCGCTAAGAAGATCACCAAGCTCATCCGCGACGAGGGGCCCAAGAACGTCAAGACCCAGATCCAGGGCGACGAGGTCCGCGTGACCAGCAAAAGCCGCGACGACCTGCAGGCCGTCATCGCCATGCTGAAGAAGGCCGACCTCGACGTGGCGCTGCAGTTCGTCAACTACCGGTAGCCAGGCCGCGCCGAGCCTAACGCCACCGCGAAATCGCCCACGATTTTTCGCAGTAGCGTTACGCTCGCGATCGTCAAGCCGCGTTCGCTTCGTGCGCTAGACTAAAACTGCATGAACTGAATGTAGGAGCGGCCTGCCATGACCCCCACCAAAACGGTCGCCGAGCTGGACGCCGCAAACCAGCGCCTTCGCGACAGCGCGCACGCCGTCGGCGTCGCGCTGTCGTCGGTCACGGTGTACACCGAGCCCGCCGTCGCACGGGCCGTGCAGGCCGAGCACAACCTGTACGCCCGCATCGAGGCCGAGTTCGGGATGCTGACCAGCACCGAAGCCGGCAAGCGGATGGGGTCGCGGTCCAGCGCACCACGCAACCTGGCCACCACCGCGCACCGCAACAAGGCACTGGTCGCGGTCCGCCAGGGTAACTACCTCTCCTACCCCGGATTCCAATTCGGGCCGGACGGAAAACCCCTGCCCGTCATCGCACGCCTGATCGAGGTCGCCGACGAGAACGGCTGGTCGGAGGCGGGCCTGGTGCAGTGGCTCTGCGCGCCGACCACCTACCTGGACGGCGGCCGGCCGGTGGATCTGCTCACCGGAGATCCCGACCGGGTCGTCACGGTGGCCGCGGAGGCCATGGCCGTCTCTTGGTAATAAGACCAGTGAACGGGCCTCCGGTCCCCTTCGACCCGGCCACCGCCTACCTGTCGGCGGGACACCTGCTCTATCGCGTGCTGTCGGCGACGCGCACCGCCACCGACTTCAACTCCGGCTTCGGTTCCCCGACCCGGTTCGGCTTCTTCGGGGACCCGGTGGTGCCGATTATGTATGCCGCGGAGACCGAGGACGCGGCCATAGCCGAGACGCTGCTGCACGACATCCCCGCCGAGGGCGGCTTGCTCCCCTACGACCAATACGCGAGCAAGGTGCTGGTCCGGCTGGAGGTGACCCAGCGACTGCGGGTGGCGGTCCTGCACGGAACGGGGCTGCGCCGCCTCAAGGTCACCGCCGCCGAGCTCACGTCAAGCCCGGCGTCCAGTTACGCCAGCACGGTTCGATGGGCCGAGGCGGCCCACGACATCGGGTTGGACGGATTGGTGTGGATGTCCCGGCAATGCAATGACACCAAGGCGTACGTCTTCTTCGGCGACAGGTGCGCTCATGCGTTCGTCCAGGACCCAACGCACGCGCGCATCTTCGCCAGCCCGGCCGACCAGATCTGGCTTATCGACCGCTGCGCGCCCCTGCATGTGGACGTGCTCATGGAGCCGTCGTGACCGACCAACCGGTGGGTACCTAGGCTCGTGACGAGACCGCGATGCAAGCGAGGTTCACGACGACCGTGACTCCCCAGGACGCCGTCGGCTACGTCGACGTTCTCATCGTCGGCGCCGGCATCTCCGGCCTCGACGCGGCCTACCGGCTCACCGAGCGCGACCCGCACCTGACACACGCCATCTTGGAGCGGCGCGCGCGAATCGGCGGTACGTGGGATTTGTTCCGCTACCCCGGCGTGCGCTCCGACAGCAGCATCTTCACGCTGTCCCTTCCTTTCGAGCCGTGGACCCGGAAGGAAGTCGTCGCCGACGGCGAATCCGCGAGTACCTCATCGCCGCCGCGCACAAGTACGGCATCGACCGCCGCATCCGGTTCAACAGCTACGTCCGCTCAGCGGACTGGGATTCATCAACCGACACCTGGACGGTCACCTTCGAGCAAGACGGCGCGCGCAAGCAGTACCACAGCCGGTTCGTATTCTTCCGCAGCGGCTACTACAACTACGACGAGGGCTAACCCCCGACTTTCCCGGCATCGAGCAGTTCGGCGGCACCGTCATACACCCGCAGCACTGGCCGGAGGCCCTCGACTATGCCGGCAAGAAGATCGTGGTGATCGGCAGCGGCGCCACCGCGATCGCCCTGATCCCAGCGCTGGCCGAGCGGGCCGGAAAAGTGACCATGCTGCAGCGCTCGCCGACCTACATCGTCTCGGCGTCCAAGTTCGACAAGGTTGCCGCGGTGTCTCGTAAAGTATTGCCGCGCAGACCCGCCCACGCGGTCATCCGGATGTACAGCGCGTTGACGGAGGCGGTGCTGTGGTTCTTCGCCCGCAAGACACCGGGATTCATCAAATGGACGCTGCGGCGTAAGGCGGTCAAGAGCCTGCCCGACGGCTACGACGTCGACACCCACTTCAAGCCGCGCTACCAGCCGTGGGATCAGCGGCTGTGCCTGATTCCCGACGCCGACCTGTACACCGCCATCAGCGACGGCCGCGCCGAGGTGGTCACCGCCCACATCGACCATTTCGACGCTACCGGTATCGCGCTCAAATCGGGCGGGCACCTCGATGCCGACATCATCGTCACCGCCACCGGGTTGCGGCTGCAGGCCCTGGGCGGGGCCAGCATCAGCCTCGACGGCACCGAGATCAATCACCGCGACCGCTTCGTCTACAAGGCGCACATGCTCGAAGACGTGCCCAACCTGTTCTGGTGCGTGGGCTACACCAACGCGTCGTGGACGCTGCGCGCCGACATGACCGCCCGGGCGACGGCAAAGCTGGTGGCGCACATGGCCTCTCACGGCCACACGCACGCCTGCCCACACCGCGACAACGAGCCGATGGGCGAAAAGCCGTCATGGGACATTCAGGCCAACTATGTGAAGCGGTCGCTGCACGTGCTGCCCAAGTCGCCCACCAAGCGGCCGTGGAATGTGCGGCAGAACTACTTCGCCGACGCCATCGACTACCGGTTCGACCGCGTCGAGGAGGCGATGGTGTTCGGCCGCGCCGCTGACCGCGCGCCTGTGGCGGGATGATCGTGACTCGAGATGAACACCTACTAAATGTCCGGTTTCGGCAATACGCTGAACCCCATGGCAGCTGAGAAGCGCGAACCCACAGTCGTTGTCCTCGGTGGCGGTTCCTGGGGCACCACCGTCGCGTCAATCTGCGCACGCCGCGGACCGACGCTGCAGTGGGTGCGCTCCGAGGCGACCGCCAAGGACATCAACGAGCATCACCGCAACCACCGCTATCTTGGAAATGACGTCGTCCTGAGCGACACGCTGCGCGCCACCACCGACTTCGCCGAGGCCGCCAACTGCGCCGACGTCGTCGTCATGGGCGTGCCTTCACACGGTTTCCGGCGCGTGCTCACCGAACTGGCAAAGGAACTGCGGCCGTGGGTGCCGGTGGTGTCGCTGGTCAAGGGGCTCGAGCAGGGCACTAACATGCGGATGTCGCAGATCGTCGAGGAGGTTCTGCCCGGTCATCCGGCGGGCATCCTGGCCGGGCCGAACATCGCCCGCGAGGTGGCCGAGGGGTATGCCGCCGCGGCGGTGCTGGCGATGCCCGACCAACATCTGGCGACCCGGCTGGCGGCGTTGTTCCGCACCCGGCGCTTCCGCGTCTACACCACCGATGACGTCGTCGGCGTCGAGGTGGCGGGCGCGTTGAAGAACGTCTTCGCCATCGCCGTCGGGATGGGCTACTCGATGGGTATCGGGGAAAACACCCGCGCACTGATCATTGCGCGCGCACTGCGCGAGATGACGAAGCTGGGCGTGGCGGTGGGCGGGCACAGCGAAACCTTCCCCGGCCTGGCCGGTCTGGGCGACCTCATCGTCACGTGCACCAGTCAGCGCAGCCGCAACCGCCACGTCGGTGAACAACTCGGCGCCGGCAAGCCGATCGACGAGATCATCGCATCGATGAACCAGGTCGCCGAGGGCGTCAAGGCCGCCAGCGTGGTCATGGAGTTTGCCAACGAGTTCGGCCTGAGGATGCCGATCGCCCGCGAAGTCGACGCGGTGATCAACCACGGCTCGACCGTCGAGCAAGCCTATGGCGGCCTGATCGCCGAGGTCCCCGGCCACGAGGTGCACGGCTCGGGGTTCTAATTTCGCCAGCCGCGCGCGCCGAGTTGCAAAAGATTTGCATTCGGTATGCGCATGGCCCGTCGGCTTGACCCGCGCTTGGCCCGCCCAATACCGTCAACATCGGAGCCAGGCCATTCCGGGGGCGAACGATTGCGTCCTGACATTGTAATCGCCTGTGCGCGAACATGTTACGTCGACGTAATCAAGCGGGAATTTGGAACGGGATATCTTAACGCCCCCCGCTAAGACCTAACGAGGGAGCGACCGATGCATGTCGAACCGCTCGATGAACAAGGCGGACAAGGCTTTAACCAGGGCCAGGCCATGTCGCGAACCGACCGACTTCGCTCAATCCTCCGATACGACTTGCCCTCGTCACTCGTGGTTTTCCTGGTGGCGCTCCCGCTGTCGCTGGGGATCGCGATCGCTTCGGGCGCACCGGTGCTCAGTGGTCTGGTAGCCGCGGTCGCCGGTGGGATCATTGCTGGAGCCCTCGGCGGATCACCACTGCAGGTCAGTGGACCCGCGGCCGGGCTGACAGTCGTTATCGCCGATCTCATTTCCGATTTCGGTTGGGCGGTAACGTGTTTGATTACCGTGGCCGCGGGCGTACTGCAGGTCTTGTTGGGGCTCAGCCGTGTTGCGCGGGCCGCGTTGGCGATCTCGCCCGTCGTCGTGCACGCCATGCTGGCCGGCATCGGAATCACGATCGCACTTCAACAAACGCACGTATTGCTGGGCGGTAAGTCGAAAAGCACGGCATGGCACAACGTCATTGAGCTGCCGGGGCAGGTCATCGGCGCCCACCGGCCCGGGGTTCTGCTCGGCGTACTGGTGATCGCCATTCTGATCGCCTGGCGATGGGTTCCGGCCAAGCTGGCCCGGATCCCGGGCCCGCTGGTCGCCATCGTCGGGGTGACGATCATCTCGGAGGTCTTCCCGTTCCACGTGCGGCGGATCGAGCTCGAGGGCTCACCACTGGATGCGCTGCAGCTGCCCGACATTCCCGACGGCGGCTGGAGCGCCGTCGCGCTGGGCGTAATCACAGTTGCGCTCATCGCCAGCGTCGAGAGCCTGCTGTCAGCGGTTTCAGTGGACCGGATGCACAACGGCCCACGCACCGACTTCAACCGCGAGTTGCTCGGGCAGGGTGTCGCGAATGTGGTGTCCGGGACCATCGGCGGGCTTCCTATCACCGGTGTAATCGTGCGCAGCTCAACCAATGTCAACGCCGGCGCAAAATCGCGCGCCTCGTCGATCATGCACGGTGTGTGGATCTTGCTCTTCACCCTTCCGTTTGCGGAGTTGGTCGAAGAGATCCCGACCGCGGCACTTGCCGGCCTGCTCATCGTCATCGGGATTCAGCTGCTGAAGCCTGCCCACATCGAAACCGCAATGAAGCACGGGGATCTCGCGGTCTACGTGGTGACGGCGGTGAGCGTCATCTTCCTCAATCTGCTGCACGGCGTCATGATTGGACTCGGCCTGGCCATCGCGTTGACCGGATGGCGCGTGATCCGGGCCAGGGTTGAGGCCCAGCCCGTCGGCGCGGAATGGCGCGTAGCAGTCGAGGGGGCGTGCACCTTCCTCGCGCTGCCACGGCTGACCCGCGTGCTGGCGTCTATCCCTGCCGGCAGCACTGTCACGGTCGCCATTTCGGTCAGCTACCTCGATCATGCTGCACATCAAGCGATTACCGACTGGCGCCGACAGTATGAAGCGATGGGTGGCACGGTTCGGATCCAGGGTGTGGTCGAGACGGGCAAACTCGCCCGCCGGACTACCAGTGACTTATTCGAACCCGAAAGGCCTGAGGCCGCCGCCTAGTCACCGTTCAGCGAGCTTCTGCGCTGCGTCGAGCGGACGCAAGAATTTCGCAAGAACTTCGCGATGATCTGGCAAGCGGTCTGCGGCAGCCTATGCCAAGCGATGTTTGACGATGACGAGAAAGCGTTAATGGTTGGAAACCGCCATGAGAATCACAGCGATAGCGGTAGCCGGCCTGGTGGCCGGCACGCTGGCGACAGCCAGTCCCGCGCAGGCCGAGGTGACGGCGCAACCCACGGTGAGCCACTTCTACCCGCTGCAACCGTCCTTCAGCCTGAGCCCCCTTTCCGACGCAGACGAGCTGCGCCGGCAGATCGCCGACCTGGACGCCAGCTGGGACAGTCTCACCCCGCAGCAACGCAATGACCGGCTGGCTCAGCTACAGCAGCTGGTCACCAACGTGGATGTGGAGACCCGCAATCTGCCGCCGGATCAGAAGGCGCCAGTGGAGGCGGTCCTGTTGCCGTCGATCATCCACCTGGCTGATCTGCTCAGGAAAGCTCAGGGCCCTAATCAGCCGTGCTACTTCCCCTTCTGCTTGCCCGGGCTGTAGTAGGTGGGCACTACCCCCGCGCCATTTCCTCCAGCCGGCGAATGCGGTCCTCGATCGGTGGGTGCGTCGAGAACAGCGAACCAATCCGCTCACCCGCACGGAACGGGTTCGCGATCATCAGATGCGCCTGGCTGGCCAGCTTCGGCTCCGGCGGCAGCGGGGCAATTTGCACGCCGTTGGTAATCTTGCGCAGCGCCGACGCCAGGGCCAGCGGATCACCGGTCAGCACGGCACCCGATTCGTCTGCCTGGTACTCCCGGGATCGCGACACCGCGAGCCGCACGACCGTGGCGGCGATTGGGCCGAGCAACGAAACCAGCAGCAGCGCAAAGGGATTCTCACCATCTCGGTTGCCGCCGAACATACCCATCCACATGGCCATATTGGCCAGCGCGGTGATCACCCCGGCCAGCGCGCCGGCGACACACGAGATCAAGATGTCACGGTTGTAAACGTGCGAGAGTTCGTGCCCCAGCACGGCGCGCAGCTCGCGTTCGGTGAGGATTTCCAGGATGCCGGTGGTGCAGCACACCGCGGCGTTGCGGGGGTTGCGACCGGTGGCGAACGCGTTGGGTGCGTTGGTGTCGCTGATGTACAGCCGCGGCATCGGCTGGTGCGCGCTGGTGGCCAGCTCCCGCACGATCCGGTACATCATCGGTGCCTGCACCTCGGAAACCGGCTGCGCGTGCATCGCCCGAAGCGCCAGCTTGTCGCTGTTGTAGTAGGTATAGACGTTGATCCCGACGGCGAACAGGGCGGCAAAAAAGAGCGCGGTCCTGCCGAACATCGCGCCGACGGCCACGATCATGGTCGACATACCGACCAACAGGAAGAACGTCTTCAACCTGTTGGCATGGGGATGCCAGGTCATCAGTGTCCTCCTACGAACACTCGGGTATTGCTGACTACGGATTATTCAACGCCCGGAATGGCCCTCCGGGTTCCGCGACGCGCGATCCGCTCTGGGTTCGATGAGCGGCGACCCGCTGCGCCCGACTCCGCCGCGCTTGCGATCGCCGCCGTTCGATGAGCGGCGACCCGCTGCGCCCGACTCCGCCGCGCTTGCGATCGCCGCCGTTCGATGAGCGGCGACCCGCTGCGCCCGGCTCCGCCGCGCTTGCGATCGCCGCTAGCCCTGCCGGTTGATCGTGTAGTCGACCAGGGCCGCCAGTGCGCGGCGGCCGGCGACGTCGGGCAACTGGTCCAGCTCGTGACGCGCCCGGGCCGCGTACTGCGCCAGGACGTCTTTGGCCTTCGCCATACCCGGCGACGCGCGCAACAGCGTCAGAGCCTCGGCCACCGCCTCGTCGTCCTCGACGGGCCCGGCCAGCAGCTCGCGTAGCCGCGCGCCATCGGGCCCGGCTTCGGCCAGCGCGTAGAGCATCGGCAGGGTGTGCACCCCTTCGCGCACATCGGTGCCGGGTAGCTTCCCCGACTCGTCGGAGTCGCTGTCGATGTCGATGATGTCGTCGGCGATCTGAAACGCCGTGCCGATGAGGCCGCCGAGGCGGCTCAGCCGTTCGATCTGATCGCCGTCGGCACCGGAGAACATCGCGCCGAACCGGCCGGCCGCGCCGATCAGGCAGCCCGTCTTCTCGTGCACGACCTTGAGGTACTGCTCGATCGAATCCGCGCCGTCGGGAATGCCGCGGGTCTCCCGCATCTGCCCCGTCACCAGCTGGGCGAACGTGTCGGCGATAATCCGCACCGCCTCCGGTCCCAGCCGTGATACCAGCCGCGACGCCGTCGCAAACAGATAATCTCCGGCGAGGATGGCGACGTTGTTGCCCCAGCGCAGGTTGGCGCTGGGCGCGCCGCGGCGGACCTCCGCCTCATCCATCACGTCGTCGTGGTACAGCGTGGCCAGGTGGACCATCTCGATGACCGCACCGGCGATCGTCACCTCAAAGGCGTCCGGCTCGGGTCCGACCTGTGCGGACAGCACGGTGAACAGCGGCCGGAACCGTTTTCCACCGGCCATGAACAGGTGCAGCAGCGATTCGGTCATCACGTCGTCGGCGCCGCGCAGCTCGGTATCCATGAGCTGCTCGACCCGCGCAACACGGTCTCGTACGGTCGCGGCGAATACGGCGTCGCCGAAGTCAACGCCCGCCACCACCGTCGCCGGAGTCCTCACCCGACCAA
>Ga0210396_10001192_pt1 | contig 29153 bp, 30 predicted proteins | sample IncBWH17OmetaG_FD_155466 | JGI IMG/M metagenome (GOLD analysis project Ga0210396, IMG submission 155466) | Forest soil microbial communities from Barre Woods Harvard Forest LTER site, Petersham, Massachusetts, United States - Inc-BW-H-17-O ...
ACTCCACCCCGATCGCCGAGCCCGCCACGATCACCCACTCCACCACGATCACCGAGCCCGCCACGATCGCCGAGTCCGCCGAGCGCCGTGCCGACACCGAGCCCACCGACAGCCGCAAGGCCCAAGTTTCTATTGTTCGCCGGCAACTGGCTCGCACGCTGCCCAGAGGCCAGGTTCGACCCGCGGTTGCCGCCTGGCTTGGAATCAAGACCCAAAAAATTACCTACGTCTTTATTACTAGGCCGATTTGTCGCGCCCTGTCTGTTAGCCAAGCCTTGGCCCTGACCAGCACCGGGTCTGTTAGCCAAGCCTTGGCCTTGACCAGCACCGGGCCTGTTAGCCGGTCTCTGACCAATCTGGCCGCCCGAGGGCCGATTGGCGCCGCCACGGTTTACCCGCGACGAAGATGGTAATTGATTTGAGCTGTTGGCTAATCGCTGGCCAGAGGAACTTCTGTTGCGCGATGTGGTGTTCCTGGAATTAGCCAGACCACCGCCTCGGCTGCCGCTGGAAAGGTTCCTCGAGCCAGACCCACGATTGACGCTGCTTGAGCGAGAGGTGCTTCCTCGGGAGAAATTTCCGCCGCCAGACCGCGAGAAACTGCTGCTACCGCCACGCGAAAAGCTGCCGCCGCTGCCGCCACGAGAAACGCTACCGCCGCCGCGCCCGCCGCCGCCACCGCCGCGTCCGCCACCCCCGCCCCCGCCTCGCCCTCGGCCCATTAAATCAGGCGAGGCTAAAAAAGCGGCAATGGTGGTCGCCACTATCAGGATCCGGATTGTAATTTTCATCGCCGTACTCCGAGTTTGTTTTATGGCGTCTTCACCCTCTGAATATCGACTTTGGCAATATTGGGTTGAGGATCACCATCGAGGGTCCGGTTCGCGGATTCGAAAGTGCAATGGTCCGGATCCACATAGGTCAATGTCTGTTCTGCGCTGGACTCAGTGCCATCGGCTGAGACCCTCGTTTCTCTCACCAGCCAACGATTCCCATCGCGAGTCCAGGTACCCTGGCCATATCCTCCGTCGCTGTCGAAAATCCAGGAGCGAATCCGTTTCTGTATCGGATCCCAACCTATGATCTGCCAGCCCTCGAGCACAACATCGTCACCGTCAGAAACTTTGAAATTGCGAGTTAGGAAATTGTTGCCTCGAGCCCAATCTGTTTTGGTTTCCACCGAATACTCGCCTCCCTGGTCCTTCCAAGTCCCCACCATCCAAGCCAGTTGACTGAGCTGATCGCCCGGAGTCGGATCCGCAATGGGAGATTCAATCAGACGTGTGATTAGCCATTTACCATCCTTCTTGGTATAGATCGCCGAATAGCCGGATGACCGCTTCTGGCCGTTGGGTGAAGTAACCCTTGTTTCGCCTCTTTCTTGGAACACGTCGGTCCCGAGCGGCCGCACGGCATCGGCCTGCATATCCAGTGTCGATCCTTTATTCTCGGCGAATGTGTCCGTGAGCAGTTGCTCTATATCGGAGCGCCCCTGGGTTAGTTCGCCGTTTTCGTCGGTATACTCAGCGTCATCAGCAAAATATTGGGCTAAAGCCTTAGCATCCCCCGCGTTGTAGGCCTTCACATAATCTGCGATCTGATTTTTGATCGCAGTGGCCTCAGGTGAGCTTGGCTTTTCCGGGGTCTCTGCGGCTAACGCTGCCGCAACCAAAACGCAGCTTAGCCCGGCGACAGCAATCAGTTTGTTTTTCATACTTCGTTCAGGGGGTGAAAAGTAAGAGTTGGGGGTAGAAAGGACTACTTCCCGCTATATAGGCAGCGAGTGTCTCATCACAAAAGTTAACCTTATTTGCTTTCCCAGGATATCGGACCTTGGTCCCATTTCGCCCAGCGACGCGCTTCGCCATCGTTTTTTGGCACCCGTCCGATGCGATTTGAAGTGGTCAATATTGTCCTGGGAGTTCTAATAGGGTCGATGGTCGGCCTGGGCATCTACACTTTTGTGTACGCCAAGGGGTACTCCTACTTGAGCAATGATCCTCGAGGCCGTGCGAACTGCCATGTGATGCAGGATAATTATTCGGCCTGGCTAACAAGCAGCCATCACGCCGTAGCGACCTGCAACGATTGCGACGCACCGCATGATCTCGTTGGGAAATACGCCATCAAAGCAAGGAACGGATTCTTTCATTCCCTTGCATTCACCACAGGCGAATTCCCCGACGTCATCCAGATCAGGGGCTCCAACGAACGGGTAACGGAGGGCGCCTGCAAGTACTGTCATGCGGAGCTGACATCGTCAATCATCGGACTCCACAGCGAGCCGGCGTGAAGTTATGTCCTATTAAACCCGCCAAGCCCCTGGCTATTGCAAACTTCAGCGAGGGTCGGAACAGAATTCCGGCAAATGAGGTTTCGAACTGATCTACAGGATAACCTAAAAAGGGCCACTCCCGCTTTAGAGCAGGAGTGGCCCATAACTGTTGATAGGTCTGCCCTTACCGTTTGACCGACACACTCCCTTCTAAGCGGATATCGTCCGAAGCCGTACCGACGTAGATTTTGCGCGCACCAGACGCCAAAACCCACTTCTGGGCCGGCGTTGACCAGTAGGAGAGCTCGAGGCTGTCTAAGTGAATCTGAACATTCGTGCTTTGGCCCGGGCTAAGCTGAACCCGTTCAAATCCGGCCAGCTTTAAAGGGGCATATTGAGTTACCTCCGGTAACTTCTTCGCGGGAGGACCTAGGTAGATCTGAGGGACCTCCCATCCGGCAACCGAACCGTTATTCCTCAACGTAAATGAAACATCCAATTCATCCTTAGAACTCTGAATCTTGATATTAGAGTAATCAAAGTTCGTGTAGGAGAGGCCGTGACCGAAGCTAAATAGGGGTGTGATTCCTTGTTGATCGTACCAACGATAACCATTGAAGATTCCTTCGGAGAAGTAGACCGCAGTTCCATCCCCCGTTATGCGCTCAGGATGATTCGCAAACGGAGTCTGCTCTGAGCCAGCTGGCCAAGAGATTGGGAGCTTCCCGCCCGGATTGGCAAGTCCCAACAAAAGTCTCGCCGTAGATGTGCCTCCCTCTTGGCTGTACCGCCGCCGAGCGTTGCGATAAAACCAGTGTTGCTACCGCCTGGTGGAATAATACCGGCAGGATACGTGCTTACCGGCACGGCAGGAGTGAAAGAGGTCGGAGCAGAGCCATCGATTGTGATCGTTAACGGAGCAGAGCCGCCAAAAGGTCCCGCCGCACCGGCAATACTGCCTCGTAGATACAAGTAGTAGGTGTCACTGGCCGGCGCACTGAAGGTTCCGGTCCAAGTATAGGTCACTCCCGGTTTTAGATCGCTCGTCGCCCCGTAGTCGATCGTCGAATCGCTCCCATGTCATGGAGTGGCCACCGCGAGAACGTCGATTCAGCCATTTAAACCAGATGTGCAGCACCTTGTGCCGGACACTGGTTATAGAGCGACTGTTTCCTCTGATTCCGTAATAGGCATAGTGGCCTTGCAGTTTTCGGCAGAGCTGGCGGTGCTGTTGGTCGAGAGGTTGATGCCGTTTGTCTCGGCACCATTGTGTAATCGCCCGAAGCGTCCGGCGCTGCCTATTGCTGGCGGTCTTGTGCATTACGAACCATTGTCCTTTGCGGGATCGGCCCCAATAGTGGGTGAAGCCTAGAAAGTCGAAGGTCTCGGCTTTCGCCTTACCTTGGTGCTTCCTGCTCCCAGGCCTTGTGAATCGCACTACTCGAGTCTTTTCCAGATTGATCTTGAGGCCGTACTTTTCGAAGCGCCGAGGCGGCACCTGATAGACCCTCTCAGCATCCTCCTTCTTTTGGAAGCCCATTACAAAATCGTCTGCAAATCGGACAAGGAATGCTCGACCGTGCAGTCGAGGCTTGACGATTTGCTCGAACCATTTGTCCAGTACTTCGTGTAGGAAGATGTTACTGATGATTGGAGAGATAACTCCACCTTGTGGAGTTCCTTTCTCCGGGTAACTCAGTTGCTTTTGCTCCAGCACTCCGGCCTTCAGCCATTTGTCGATCAGCTTGGTTATCACTCCGTCTGTGACCCGTTGGCGAAGCACTGCCCTTAGTCGACTGTGATCCAGGGTGTCGAAGAACTTGCGGATATCTACCTCAACTATCCATTGGATCGGTTCATTCATGATCTGCTTCCAGATCCGATCCAACGCTTGGTGTGCAGAGCGTCCTGGTCTAAATCCATATGAGAAGTCCAAGAACTCCTCTTCGTAGATTGGCTCCAGTAGCATTGCCACTGAGCGTTGCAGAACCTTATCCTCGGTTGTTGGGATCCCGATTGGGCGGGTTTCTTTGCCGTTTCCTTTCGGAATGTGCACTCGTTTTACCGGTGGCAGTTCTGTAACCCGGCGTCCCCCTTGGCTACTTGCAGGCTCCCTCGGGGCGGGTTCCCCTGCTTTCAGGCGCTACTATGAAGACGCTACGACTGCCTTTGTCCGTTTCGACGACCTCATTGCGGTCGGCCATCGATACCTTTTCGTGCTTAGCTCGTTCGCTCACACCAGCCGCTAAGTCACATTCTGGTGTGCCGGGTTGTGGTTCATGCCAGTGTCCTCCCTTGCTCTGGCCGCTTCTGAAAAGGAGACAGGAGGCTCTCTCAAGTTTCCAGGGAACCCTTTCGCACATTTGCCCTGCTCTCAGTCCCCGGCCGGACCATCGCGTTAGGCTTTTGACGCTCTGGTGCTGCTCCCGCCGGCATAAAGACGGAAGCTCCAGCAATTCATCAATCTTTCGAGGCTCAGTCACACGGCTTTTGTACTCGCTGCATACGCTTGAGGCCGCCATCTCTGACGACTCTCCAATGCTCGCTTCCGGGCGGTTGCCACCTTTCCCGGGCGGACTCTCCGGTCCCACTGGGTTCCTGCAAAGAATTTCCACTTCTGGTTATCCCATCGTTTCCTTCCTTTCTGGATTTATCTTGACGCTATATGCCGGATTTGAGCTTGAACTCGCAGGAGCGGAGCGCTCGGGTGCGGCATCGAGAAACGAATCCAATTTCCCAAAGCCAAGGTTACGATGGCGACAGCTTGATCAAACGCTCTCTAAATCGATTCTAGAGCGTACTTTTTCCTCCAGCTCATCCTTTCCCAAATGCGAATCGATAAACTCGAGAAGCTCTCTAGGGGAAAACGGCTTTCGTAGCAGTCGCCTATCCCTGGCCATTCCCGTCGCAAACTTGTCTCTCTCTGGAAGCCATCCCGTCATAAACAACACAGAGAGGTTCTGATATTTTTGGCGAATCTTGTTAGCCAAAACGATTCCGTCGATCGGTCCCGGCATGGCAATATCGGTTACCACGAGGTCGATGCTCGGCCGATTCCGCTCTAGAATGTCCCACGCGTCATCGCCATCCCGGCTTGGGATGACCGTGTAGTTGGCCTGTCGGAGAACTCGCTGGACGACCTCCAGAATCCCGGGCTCGTCATCTACGACCAGGACGGTCCAGTCAGCACTTTGGCCCGCGATAGGACCGATGACGCCATTCAATCTGTTTCTGTTCCCAACCGCGCGTGTCATAAACAACTTGTGATTCGATGAAAACGGGATCGGCGGACGGGCTCGTCAAAAGGCTCATAACGTCGCTTAAGAGTAATGATTTTAAGCGCTCCGGTTTCACCTTTGGCTAAAACCGACCCAACGATTGAGCGGTAATTAAGCTAGGGAAAATCGGCTCGGACTTCCCGACCTTTGTAGCAACACCCCTTCTCGGGCTTCCTACAGCTAAAATCAATAGGTCGCCGGGAATTTGAGACGATACGAGCTCGTTCAGCGCCATCGAGGCTCAATCACACGGCTTTTGCACTCACTGCATACGCTTGACGCCGCCATCTCTGACGACTCTCCAATGCTCGCTTCTTCTACTTAGACCGCTGCGTACGTCATTGTACGTACAGACGAATCTTCTCCGGTGTTCTAGATTGTTAACAATTTCAAGGAATTTCCATACTGCTCGCCCCGGCATAGCAGACTTCCATGGAAGTCCGTGAAAAACGTCATCAATCCAAAAGTAACCTTCCATGACGCAACAAGAACAAATCGGCAACCTCGATCCCAACCTAATCTCTGTAGACGAACAAGGTCGGATCGTCATCGACAACCCTGTTTTATCCGCTGCTATTCGACAGCAGCTATCCAGCAGTCAAACTGGAACTACGCTGACGGCGGTAAGGTCGGCGCCAGCGTTAAACATCATAGCCTGCGGTAATAACTGCGCGCGGCGCGACTAAAGCACACGCGACCAGAAGGGTTCAGTATGAAAGTCACCTTTGCGCAAGTTGCCGACTCGTTTGATGCACAATCGCTGTATCTAATCATTCTTCCGACGGAACGCTGCAATTTTCGCTGCACTTACTGTTACGAACGGTTTGATGTCGGCCGAATGCCGCCGAGAATCGTAAATGCAGTTCTAGCTTTCCTTGAGCGGCGGGCACCTAATCTCAGACGACTCGAGATTGGCTGGTTCGGAGGCGAGCCACTGCTTGCCAAATCGGTCGTCTTAAAAATCTCAGAACATACTTCTGCTTTGGTGACTCGTTATCCAGGCTTGACCTATGCAGCCAATATGACCACAAACGGCTATTTCCTGGACCGAAGCACGGCAGACACATTGGTGAAGCTCGGGATCAATTCCTATCAGATTTCTCTTGATGGTTTTCAGGAGGTCCATGATTCCACCAGACGAAAGGCGGATTCGACCGGAACCTTCGACCGAATCTGGTCTAATTTACTGTCTATCCGGAATAGCGATTTAAATTTGAGAATAACCATTCGCGTCCATTTTACACCGGACTCGATAACCCAGCTTGATCCTCTGATAGCGGCACTAAATGAAAAATTTGGAGTCGACGAACGATTTTGTATTTATTTCAAAGATGTTGGACGACTCGGCGGACCGAACGACGATTCAATTAAACTTTTCTCGGATGAGCGGGTTGAGGAATCCAGGTCATACCTAATCTCTAAACTAGCTAACCCAGTTCAAGCAGGTGTACTAGAAGCAAATGAGGCGTACATCTGTTATGCTTCAAAGCCGAATTCTCTCCTCATTCGACCCAACGGACAATTGGGCAAATGCACGGTAGCGCTGTATGATGAGCGGAATAATCTGGGGACTATTAATTCGGATGGGAGCCTGTCCATCCATCAAGAAAAGCTACGTAGCTGGATGCGCGGCTTTATTGGCCCAAGCGAACCTGAGCTTTCCTGTCCATTCAGCGCCATGAACCGGGAAGTGAGCGTTCCGCCATTGAGAAAAGATCCTTTCAGCTCTTCATCCTCTAGTGGGCACCGTTCGCACGAGACCGCCGATTGCGGCCTAGGTTGTGGATCATGCGTTCATTCTGTTTAATATAAATTTTTGACGGAGATCACACATCGAGAATTAAGTTATTCTTGCTAGACGCGGCGGCTCGGCTATTGAGCTGATTGTGCCGCATTCTTGGAAGGCGCTCGGTCGCGCGCGTTCCAGTAGCAAAAGATTAGCTGACCAGCTGAGTAACACAAGCATCGCTAGCCCGCGAAATGCGAGTTTATGCCCAGCTGGGTCAGGTCACGTTCCCTTGGTAATGTAGCAACGTTTTAGCGAGGATGCGTACTAACGATTTCTTGCTCGTACAGGATTTGCTCTGTCGTCCGCCCCTGCAGTCTTGGGCCAGATCAATCAAGGAGGGTTTAGAAAGCGAGATTGGTCCGGGAAGACAAAATAGTACCCACATCGCCTCCCTTTTGAACTTGGCCGCCTTCGTCGAAATCTTGCGTGGAGATAAAAACGCGGCCAAAGCAATTTGCGAAGCCGAGCTAGCCTGGGTAGCAAGTTTAGCCTCTAAGACCGCGGGATCGCTTACGATTTCAGCTTTAGCAATTCAGCCTTGGATCAATATCGGGCGCCTCCTCCGCATCGATGGTAGATGCCAAGAAGCTCTCTCGCACTTCGATTTGGTTTTGAAAAGGCCGGACCGCGAGCCATTGCTTCTCGGCCCGTGTCGGATACAAGAAAGCGAATGGGAAGACCTGTTGGCATCGGATGTGAGTCTGAATTTGTGGAATGTTTACTTAGTAGATTCACTAAAGACCTACTTTCGATGTCGCAGATTTGACGTTGCTTTGAGGTTTATCGCTGAGCTCCGGGAAGTTGAACCGCGTTGTCACGACAATCTATTGTTAGAAGGACAGATCATCAGTCAGATCGGCCTTGGCGACTACGAGCGATCTTATCAGCTGGCTAAATCGCGATCCGACCAAGACGTCTTGGATACTGTTGTCCTCATGTTGTATCAGGCACAGTGCTTAACGGAATTGGATCGTCATGATGATGTATTGACTCTTACGAGGGACCTTAAGACCTTTGCCTTGCTGGGGGGGCTTGACGCGCTTTCCCCTTCGATAGCGATGCGATGCCTGGAAAAGCTTGGAGCCGTGTTAGAGCGAATAGAACAAAAGGTCCAAGCGGCGCAGGTCTATGAATACGCGTATCGTTTGGCGGTAACCGTAAATGACCAACCGCATGAGATCTCATTCCTCCGCGCCCTTGCGAGGCAAGTAAGATGTGAGGAAAAGCAAAAACTGGAAGATATGCGATTGCCTCTTCTTAAGGACTGTTATTACAATGATGTATTGCAATCTGAGGGATTATCCGGTCAGCGCTGGTGCGAAGCATTTGGCGATCTGCGCAGCGCCGTTTCGATGGTAACTCGTGGCGTGGCTGCTACGCAGCCCGACAGTCGCCCTTTCGGCGTTGGCGTGCACTAACCCCTTCTGTCTGGATCAGCAATGTCTTCCGAAAGCCCCTGTTTCAGTAGCAAGTACGTCAATCTACGTACAGACAGATCTTCTCCAAGGTTTATTATATCACCGCAAGCTGGACGCTCTGAATTATTCGGCCTCCGCCATTGCGAAATATCCAGGCGCCAACAGCAGAAAATAAAAACGCAATTCGAAAACTGAATTTGGAGTTTTATGCCGCAACAAGAACAAATCGGGAACTTGGATCCGAGTCAGATTTCTGTAGATGAGCAAGGTCGACTCGTGATTGATAATCCAATTCTATCTGCAGCGATTCGACGACAGCTCTCAAGCAATCAACCGGCCGCTGCTCCGGACGCTTTACGGGCTTCATCCGGGTTGAACATAATCGCTTGTGGTAACCATTGTGCACGGCTCGACTAGGCAATCCACGGACAGGTAACAGCAAGACCTGCTGTTCGTGATGCGAAGTGCTGAGTGCTGGCATTTTCTGCCTGCGATGGAATTTGGCGATAGAAGCCAAAGAAAAGCGTTCGCGAGACACAGGTGGAACCTGAATGTTATTTCAGACCAGTATCCGTTCGCCTCTGTCCAAGATGCGGCTAAAAATCTAACCAAAGCATTCTGCAGTCGCGCTTTGATTTGGTGACGATCGACTTGCGAAGTCACCAAATGGTCGCGAACTGATCGGTGAGGAATTCGGCAGGTACGCTCACCTGAAACGGAAGCGAGCGCGAGGGCTCCGGAGGTGGACACTTGAAAGAGTGTATGAACCGGGGTTTTTAAATATTGCGCCAGGGCTGTAATAACGATCGACGACTCGTCGGTGCCTGTCTTGGCGATTTCATCCTTCAGAGCCAACTCTAGCGAAACAGGGATATCAGTGTTTATCTTCGGCATAAGCGCTAATTGTAACTGTCAATTTGTTAGAGAACTGAATTCAACCGTGATTATGGCTGACCCCGCCGGCTCACGTTGTCTTACCGCCTGTCGACGCAAGCGATTTACGATGTCTCTTAAAAATCAGTAATAAGATGAGAAGCGAGGGTAGCAGAATAACTGCTCCAAGCGCGGTGACGGTCTCTAAACTAACCAGGATGTTTGAAGGCGCCGCGCCGTTAAAAATCGTGATTTCCGGTCGCACCAGGAATGGATATTGCGCAACGCCCCATCCTAGTATGATTAATGCCACCTGAGCTCCGCTGGCCAGCCTGGCGCGTTGGTAACGCCTTACCCAGAGAGCGTGGTAAGCGACTAGAGCCGAGAGCGCCGCTGCAAGTTCTATAAGCCAAGCAAAGGGCGTTCTCGATAGTCCATCTCGAATCTGCTGCGCATCACTTCCGGCTACGATATAGGTCGCAAATGCAGCTAATACAGAGATGAAGCCTGAAAATAGCGCTCGATTTCGGAAATCGTTCTTAAGATCGTCGGTATCCGCATCCAGCGTCAGATAGCAGGCGGCCAAAAACGCAAACAGCGACAAAGAAAGAACGCCAACTAACAAAGGGAACGGCTGGTACCATGTCCGCAAAAGCCCATTTTGGTTTGGGTCTTTTACGAAGGTCGCATCGCAAGAGATTGCGCCGATTACAATTCCGAGGAAAAGCGGTGTTATACTACTGGAAATGGAGAAGATCCTTCCCCAATGCAGCTGCATTCGTTCGTCGCCTTCAGAGTACGCGCGAAAGACATACGATGCGCCCCGAAGCACGATACCCAAAAGGATCAGGAACATTGGAACGGCCAGTCCGATAGCGATGGAACTGAATGCCGGTGGGAAGCCGTCTGAGGAGTGATTCGACTCCGTGCATCGATAGCGCCTGTTATCGCCGGTATCGCCTTCAGACATTCAGTCGGGCTCTGGAAACGCCGAGCCGGGTCTTTCTCCAAAAGCAACTCAAGGAGAACCACAATTGGCTGCGGGACATCCTCGAGTCGTCGAGCGGTAACGGTGCGTGCTGGTGCTGATGCATTACCTCAGCTGGAGCACCTCGGAATGGGGAGTTGCCAGTCAGCATGTCCCAGAGCGTGATACCCAGTGAATATAGATCCGAACGGATGTCGACCGGGACTCCCGCGAACTGCTCCGGACTAGCGAAGGCCAGTGTACCGGCAAAAGCTCCGGGAGTTGAGATGGCACCTTCAGTCGGTGCATCTGCTCCGGGCTTTGCGAGCCCAAGGTCGATGATCTTCGCTGTTAGCCGGCATCCCTCCTTCAACCTCACCATGATGTTAGTGGGCTTGATGTCCCGGTGCACAAGATTAGGTTCATGGATCGCGGCTAAACCGGCGGCAGCCTGGCTCGTAATTTCCAGCGCGATCTTTGACTCGAGGCGCCCGCAACGTTTGATCAGGTTTTCGAGCGTCTCGCCTTCCACATACTCCATCGCGTAGAAATAGCCGCCGCCGCTCTTCCCAAGATGAAATAGGGGTCACGCCTATGTGGCGTTTCTGGCGTGGCGTCGTCGACTTAACGCGTGATACCTATCTCAATCAAGGAAGTAGTATGGTCCAGCGCTTCCTTCAGGACAGGAGCTATCTCATCAGGAGTCCAGATCGTCCGGCCGGTTGCACCGAAGACCTCGGCAGAGCGACGCGCCAAAACCATGACCGCCAAAACCTCCTCCGCCAGTCCGTGGCCTCCACCTACGCCTCCGTGGCTCCCAACTGCTGCACTTAATTCCGGAAAAAATCACCAACGAACCGGCCGCCACTATGCAAAAGTGAGCTGTCGGAAGATCGTGTGTGGGCCTGACATGGCGCAGTTTGCAGGCGGACCACAGCCGTTACAAATGGGTATGGCACAGTGACAGTAGATTGCTCCCGACCCAAAGCTGACGCGCATTGGGAGATGTTGTAGTCTCCTCTGCCAGCACTCCACTTCGCTATATGGAAACTCTTTGATTAGCCACCTAGCGGCCTTTTTAGCATCTCCTCTCCTGCGGCTTCGGACAGCTACCGTCAATACGTACAACGGCGTATTGATTGGAACTGGCGTTCGGTCACAAAATCACTTTGATGCTACCCGTCGCCTTCGGCGAAGCAGTCCCCGCTGGAACCCATTAACTCTCTTCTGTGCTGATAAGCCCAACCGCGTTTTTACGGTGATCACGTTTTGCATAGATAAGGTTTCGGGTGTCGCTCTTGACCTCGAGACGGGCGTTCCCTGCTACCAAGCCGAAGACGAGGAAGGCAGAATCCATTTACTGATTCAACTGCCAATCGGGGAGAAAAATGAAAACCGCTGGTGCCTTTGGCGGCCCGACCAGGCAGAATTTGATTCCAAGTCTATTTTTGATGGCGCGCTCATCGAGGAATAGACCGGTCCCAAAGAAACGCTCTAAATCCGATTAGAGCGCTTTTGAAAAGCTGCCCGCTAACCTTTGGGACCCAGTTCGGTTGGATCCGCCCCACCGTTACATGAACGTGCTACAAATACCCAACGCGTTTCAAAAATCCCGCTAATCTGGCCAGCGCACATCTCTCAGGCTGAATCCTACCACGCAGCCAATCCCATAAAACAGAGCGCCTGATGCCCAGTTGCGTCGCCGTTTGACGATCACTCTCCTTAAAGTCCTTTGTGTACCGTCCCAACGCATATAAAACCTCGTCGGTGGTCATTGCGAGAATACCTTCTAATAAAAATCGGAACGATTGTCTACTTTTTTACTAGAGAATCGGATTTTTGTTCTACGGACACCTTCGGAAGCTCAGGAATGCGTCAATCGGATAGGGAGCGGCGCGGGGCAAAGCCCCACCTGCAATGCTATCGAGACCGCCTAACTCCGCAAATAGATCGTGCTAGCCCTGATACTTCGTCCTCACAAGAATCGTCTCGATCAGTATCTGCACGACTATATCGAAGCGGCTGGTCGGCGATGACATTGTCGGCTATCTCTTCCGCACGGCCCGCCAGAAAGCCCGGCCAGCTTACCACCAATCCCCTTTTCCAGCAGGACGCTCACCGCATCATTCGCCTGCGGGCGAAAGCGGCCGGCATCGAAGCGCGGATCGGCAATCATACCTTCCGCGCGACCGGCATCACCGCCTATCTAAGGAACAGCGACAAGCTGGAAGTGGCCCAGCAGATCGCCAACCTTGGATCGCCGCGAACTAAGCTTTACGACCGCCGCAAGGACGAAATCTCAATTAATGAAATCGAGCCGATTACGATTTAAAACTCTCGATTCTGCTTACCGCTTCGGCTCACTTGGGCCCGACCAACCGGACACGCGAACGAGGCTCGTGAATGCCTTTTCGACCACTCTATCGCGGAATCTTCAAAAGCTCCACTCTCGGCAAAACGGACAGCACCGCGCCTTAGGAAATTTCGCGTCAGTTTTTGTGCTCCCGGTATGCGTAGCCGGTTGGCGCGATGCCTGAACCAGATTCAGCTGGCAATCAGTCCAAGAAAGCCAGCAGTTGTTGTGGGTTCGCTGGAGATGTTCGACCGCGCCATCTCGTTCGTTCGTGATTCTGCTTTGTTGGCTGCCAGGTCAGCGTACCTTCGGATGGGCCACAGGCGAATAGAGCCAGATCGCTTTCGCGAACGACAAAATCATAGCGTAAAAAACCAGCAACCTCGAAAAACGGAAACCGCCGAGACTAGGAACCGCAAAAGGGCCGAGAGTGATGAACACAATAATTACTTGGGGAACTATCACGAAGCTCAGCCATCTTCGAAGCGGCCGAGTCGTCGCGATAAGCCAAGCGTAGATCGCCAGCCCAAACGGGAGTATCAAAATCACGAGCAGCTCCAATAAGACATCCAGACTATTTATTGGAGAATCACTCGGTGTCAGGAGGTTGATCCTTGCCGACTCTTTTAAAGCATCTCGTCCGATGAGAAGAACCGTGCCCAGAATCAGTGGGTAAAAGCCAAGCTCAGCCCACCTTGGCCTTGCGTCCGCAAGACGTTGGTAGATGGCCCAATAGCCAATCATACGAGCGATCGGGTCGACAAATAATATGATGTAGATTCGACCTTCGGTTCCTGGCACCGTCGGTAATAATAGAAGGGTCAGAAACGCCAAGGCCGCAAAGATTGAGGCGATACAGCCAATAAGGTCACTTCTGGTCCTTTCAGATTCTACACGATCACTAACCACATCGTCCAAATAACCTCCTAGCGCTCGCCATCATTCCGGTCATCCTCCCTGTCTGAGCGAGATCTCAAGAGTCTCGGCGAGAAATAGTTGCTCGCAAGAGAGTCTACGTAGAGAACTCCAGGCTTGCGGGATGTGTTCAGGTGCTCGTTGCCGCGTTTCTTGACCCGTCTGGTCCGCTGGCGAGCGTGCGTGTTAGACGTGATGAAGAACGCCCCTGCGAACAAAACGCAATAGATCCAAAAGCCTCCGGCGATGAAGTGTATCCAGTTCATAGTTAGCGCGCGTTTTTGTTTTCGCCGCAGCTACTAGACTCTGTCGCGCGGATGGTTGTAGAATCATCTCGAAGTTAGAGAAAACTAGCCGGATTTCGCAAAGGTTCGGATTTTGCCCGGCCGGAAGCACCGACCATTTTCTCAACATTATCGCATTTAAAACTTGGAGCGCAGCTCGCGCCAGGTAGACTTGTTTCCAGTAGCATTCGATTTCGACCACATAGGCCGCATGCACGCTATCCTTTTTCCGCAATTGTACAGCCATCGAGAATCAAAGGGTTGCAGAACCAGCGCCCTTTAATTATTTCATACCGCTCGTATCCGTTTAAGTTTGATCCCGCCGGCACTCTCTCCGTTCCATTCCAACTTTTACGCTTGGCCAGCCGTATGCCAAAACGTCGCCTAGAAGACTGTGTTCACGCAATCCTGCCGCCGAGCTTATCCGAGCGCGTGTGCGGCTACTACGGTCACAATTACCTTACTAAGAAAGTTATGGCGCCCTTCTGGCATAAGTTCAATCATGACGGCGCATTTCAAGACCGTATCTGGCGCAAAGCCAAGGAGCTTTTCGATACCATCTTTGATGAAGACACACATTCTTGGGGTAACTGGCCCACCGATCCAGAAGAATGCGCAGGCATTGGCTTTATCCTAGGAAAGCTTCTACAGAACGACGTTAATGAACTGATCTTTACAGCAAACGAGATCGAGCTTGAGCAGCTCGACGCGCTCGTAAAGACTGAGGGAATATCGCTTCTCGATTGCGTGATTAACCAGTTAATAGACCGCAAAAGCGAAGGTGGCGATGAAACCAACATGAGCCGACCGGTCTCGCTTTTTATCTGGCCCTGTCCGCAGAGTTTTTAAATCTCGATCTATCAGCCTTCTTACTCGACTATTAACCGACAGAGCCATACTAGAGCCGGATCACGCAGGCTTTGATTCCCGGTCGAACCGCTGGAGACCTCGAGAAGCAGGAACTGGAACTTACGAAGATTTCTCGGGTTTCCACCCGGCGCGAAGCTTGCCATACGAAAGGGAGTCGTCCTTCCGACTCATATCAGCCCGCCTTCGCAGCCAGAAGTTGAGCAGCCGGGCTGAAGCGATTGGCCACGGGTCACCATTGACATTACGAACGACCTCAAACGGAACGTTGATCGACACGATCTTACCAGCCTGAGGCACAACGGTTCCGAAGGTACTTACCGCTTTAGTAATGGCTTTGTTCTCGACCGCGGCAAGTTGCACCTGGGTTGATTTCTCGGCCGATTCTTCGTCTCCTTGAGGCTTGGCGACATCCCATCTGGTAAAAGCCCAAAATCCAATTCCGATAGCAACCACCGACCCACCGCTGCTATGCTGACTGCGCGCATCTTTTTGCTTCGACCAAGACAATCGACAGGCTATGCGCTCGGCATTAACGGATCCCGCGGCCGCGGGACCGCTACCGAAGGGGCCTGAGCGCCAGGAGTTTTTCACCAGAATCAACTGTTACTGAAGAGTTCCTTAAGAATCGCTATCGCGAATTGATGGAGCCGACGGATGGGACTACAGCTCTCGCCTCAACGTCTCCACCACCGCGCATGCTCAATCCATCCAGACTGTTCATCGAGCGACCGAAAGCAACGATATTACTCGTGGCTGGTTTTTTTCTCTTGGGTGTGGTGGCTTACTTTCAACTCCCAATCTCTACCCTACCGGACGTAGATTTTCCCACCATCAATGTTCAAGCAACGCTACCGGGAGCCAGCGCGGAGACCATGGCCAGTTCGGTTGCTGGACCGTTGGAACGTGCTCTGTCTAATGTTCCAAACGTCACATCGATGACGTCGACGAGCAGCTTCTCGCAGACCAATATCATCCTGCAATTTGCACTGGAGAGGGACATCGATGCAGCAGCACAAGATGTTCAGGCCGCGATTAACTCGACAAGCAATCTACCGAAGGACCTGCCAAGTCCGCCAACCTACGAGAAGATTAATCCTAGCGCTTTTGCCGTCCTTTCGCTAGCGGCGACTTCCGACACGATGCCCCTTCCGAAAGTGTACGATTATGTCGACAATATCGTCTCCCGTGCGCTAGCGCAATTTCCTGGGGTTGGCCTGGTAGACTATCATGGTGACCAGATTCCGGCCGTTCGAATCCAAGTAAACCCGACAGCTCTCGCCGCTCACGGATTGGATCTGGAAGATGTACGTACGGCTTTGGTCAATGCGACGGTCGATAGCCCAAAGGGAACTTTGGATAGCAACAGAAAAACGATCATACTTGACTCGAATGATCAATTGCTGAAGGCAAAACCGTATAACGACCAGATCATCGCTTGGCGCAACGGCTCGCCGGTCCGTATCCGCGATATAGGGCAGGCGATTGATGCCGCCCAGGAGTCGAAGACCGCAGCCTGGTCTCAAACCAGCAGGGCGATTATCATCGACATCCACAAACAAAGCGGAGGCAAGGTCAATGTTCCGGTCCTGGTCGACCGCATCAAGGCGGCACTGCCGGGTCTGCAGGCATCAATCCCATCGGCTATTCAGCTCAAAGTAGTCTCAGATCGGACGCAAACGATCCGGGCGTCGGTAATCGATGTTGAAAAGACACTTTTGATTACGATCGGACTGGTAGCATTGGTCATCTTACTTTTCCTGCGTTCCGCCAGAGCGACCCTTATTCCTGCGCTTTCAATTCCCCTTTCTCTGGTCGGTACTTTTATTTTCATGCACGCGTTGGGCTTCAACCTCGACAACATCTCGCTGATGGCACTGACTATCGCGGTCGGATTTGTGGTGGATGACGCCATCGTTGTCATGGAAAATGTGGTGCGCCATGTCGAAATGGGAAAATCCAGGTTACAAGCAGCAATCGATGGCGCTGGTGAGGTCGGATTTACCTTGTTAACCATGACCCTTTCTCTGATCGCTGCCTTTCTTCCGCTGCTTTTAATGGGAGGCGTGATCGGCCGGGTCTTTCGGGAATTCTCGGTCACCTTAAGTATTGCAATTATTCTTTCCGGGCTGATCTCGATCACGCAAACCGCAGTCGCTTGCCGGCTATTCTTGACCGGCAACCAAAAAGTTACGACAGGGCGGCTGCACCAAATGGCTGAGCGAGTCGAGAATTGGTTTTTAAATGTTTATCGAACCGGTCTCACCTGGGTGCTGAAGCATAGGCTATGGGGATTGATAGGTACGACTGCTCTGTTTTTAGGATCGATCTATCTCTTTATCATCATCCCCAAAGGCTTTGTCCCGGAGCAAGACAACGGGTTAATCAGTGCGTCCACCGAAGCAGCACCTGACATTTCGTTCTCCGAGATGTGCAGGAAACAACAGGAAATCGCGCAGATCGTAATGCGCGATCCCGACGTCGATAACGTTTATCATTTTGTCGAGCCCTATCCGGCCTCCAACAACGGCAGGCTCATGATCTTCTTGAAGCGGTTCGACCAAAGAAAAACGACCGCCCAAGATGTTATCGCCCGTCTCCGCCCTCAACTGAAAGGAGCAGTCCCGGGAATGAGGGTTTTCCTTCAGCCGCTGCAGGAGATTCAGATTGGTGCCGGCGGGAAGACACAATATCAATATGTGTTACAAGGCGGCGACCTAACGGAGCTGTACAAATGGGCACAAATTTACGCGAACAAATTGGAATCCTTGCCTCAACTGCAGGACGTCGCTAGCGATCTAAACGCATCGGCTCCTTCCACCGTTGTACTAGTCGACCGGGACAAAGCAGCAAAATACGGGATTTCGCCCGACAGTGTTGATCAAATCCTTTACGACGCATTTGGACAGCGCCAAGTGACGACGGTTTTTACGCCGCTGAGCCAGCACAAAGTTATTCTAGAGGTCCAGCCCAACTGGCACGTGGACACAACTAGTTTACAGGCGATCCGCATCAAATCTCCCAATACCGGACGGCAGATACCGTTAGACAGCATTGCTCATCTGGAGCGCTCTTTTACGCCGCTGGCGGTCAATCATCTCGGCCCATTTCCTTCGGTTACGCTATCGTTCAATCTAGCGCCTGGAGCCTTTCTTAGTGATGCGGTCAGAGCTATCCAAAAGATGGAAGCGGACACTAAAACGCCGAGCAGTGTTAGGGCATCATTTCGGGGGTCCGCCCTGGCCTTTCAGGATTCGCTTAGCAGCCAACCGATCCTGATCATCACCGCAGTTCTGGTAGTTTATATCATCCTGGGTGTGCTCTACGAAAGTTTCATTCATCCTATTACGATTCTCTCATCATTGCCCTCGGCAACATTCGGAGCCCTGTTAGCCATGTGGCTATTTAAATGTGACCTATCGGTAATAACCCTTATCGGGCTCGTCCTGCTGGTCGGCATTGTCAAAAAAAATGCCATTATGATGGTGGATGTGGCGCTGAGCCTGCAAAGAGAGAAACGGGTGAGCGCCCATGACGCCATTTTCCAGGCCAGCTTGTTGAGGTTCCGTCCAATCATGATGACAACAATGTGCGCCCTGCTTGGAGCCATCCCCTTGGTGATCAGTAACGGAGCTGGATCTGAACTTAGGCGTCCCCTTGGAGTGGCGGTAATCGGAGGCCTTGTCGTATCACAATTTGTAACCCTCTACACGGTTCCGCTCATATTTCTGAACATGGACAGAATAGCCAATTGGTCGAGGGGCACACGGAAGCCGGCCGGTCAAAAGGTATCGGCAAAGAAGCCCACTCTCGAAGAAATCGTGACTCGCTGAAAAAAAAATTGCTCATGCATATTCGAAGGCTCATCTTGGTGTCAGTCTTAGCGCTGAGCATAGTCATCACGTTCGGGTTGCTCTGGCTGACTTCTTTGCGTTCATCATCGGCCAAATCCGAGACCGAAGACACTGTTCCGGTGGTTACAGAAGCAGCTCGTCGTCAGGATATTCCTGTGTACCTGAACGGACTGGGAAGCGTTCAAGCATTGAACACAGTGACGGTTCGAGCGCAGATCGACGGCAAAATTATAAAGGTGAATTTTCAGGAAGGCCAGGATGTCCGGGCTGGCGATTTATTGATGCAAATAGACCCCCGGCCATATCAAGCGGCCCTGGATCAGTCGCTCGCGAAGCAGAACCAGGATCAGGCTCAGCTTGATTATGCTCAGAAAGTGCTCAGCCGCGACGTCGAACTATTTGATAAGAGGGTACTAGACCCGCAGTCACTCGATCTGCAAAAGGCGACTGCTACCCAAATGGCGGCGTTGGTGAAAGCGGACGAAGCAGCCGTAGCCAGCGCAAAAGTTCAACTCGAATTCACCAAGATCACTTCACCGATTGATGGACGAGTTGGACTTCGACTGGTTGATCAAGGAAATATAGTTCACGCAAGCGACCAGGCAGGCCTGGTGATTATCACTCAAATCCGACCGATCTCGGTAATATTTACATTGCCAGAAAGTAACCTGCGCGAAGTTACTAAAAGGGTCGCAGCTAACGATGGTGACCAATCCTTAACCGTTATTGCAACCGATCAGGAAAATAATCAAATCCTGGATCAGGGAGAATTGGGTGCGATGGATAACCAGATCGACCAGGCAACCGGCACCATTAAGCTGAAGGCCATTTTTAAGAATCGACAGCTTGGTCTGTGGCCGGGCCAGTTTGTGAATATTCGGCTCCTGGTCGATACTCGGAAGCAGGCATTGGTCGTTCCAGCGAATGCGGTCAGCGAAGGACCAAACGGCGACTTCGTCTACGTAATCCGCCCGGATCTCACCGCTCAAGTCAAGACCGTCAAAACCGGAACTAGTGAAGCCGGTTTCACCATTATTGAGAACGGCGTGAGCGAACGAGACGAAGTAGTGGTCGATGGTCAGTACTTGCTTAAACCGAACGCTCATGTCCGGCTGAAGCAAGCCCAATAGTTCGTTGATAAAGAGCTAACACCGGGACCCACAATGAACCAAACCGGCCTTTTCAAGAACCGTCTCGGCAAAGACCAGGCGCTCAGCGCAGTCAGCACAGATATCAATGCTCACATCTTTGTCGTGCGCTGACTGCCGACGCCACAGCACGGAACCCCTTCGAGGCGGCCTGTCCCGCTTTACCCCTCATACTGCAGGTCTATGTTTTCCTGAGTTCCTTCCGAAACCCCGCAGAAACGCCTGGCTAGCGGGAGTCAGGTATTCGCCACACTCCCTGCGGATCGCTGTGCTCGAGGGAGCTCACAATTCGAAGCACTGAAAGTATCGTGCTCCAACTGCGCGTTGTCGCAGGCGCACCAAAGAGCTCATCAATCCGACCCAAATGACCGATTGTCTTCATGTGGCGCCGGTACACTCCATACACCAGCCGATTTCTGGCGCCAATGATCCTTACGAACCACTCTCCGTCACCCGGAATCGTCGCCGGGAGCGAAGCTTTGGCTCGTCCATCCTTCGACAGGATGCTCACAAATTGGACATGATCCGGTCGTAGGCGCTCAGCTCTGAACGGCTTGTCCATTTCCAAACGGACAAGCTCACTGCTGTCACAGGACGCGACTACGGCATCAAATGGTAGCTTTCGGCGTAGCTCTGCAACGAACCTTGCTTGCGTCCCCAGTTTTCGAACGACAAGCGTGCCCGCAGCGCCGACGTTCACGACATCATAGGCGGCCAGTTCCTTGGCGAGCAAAGTTGGGCGCAGTGTCCTGTGTCCACCGACGTTGATCCCCCGAAAGAAAACGATAAGAGCCATGCTCGTCTGGGATGGTTACTGAATCATAAGCGGGTGAAGGGAATCGAGCGAGTCTCTTTGAGGCATGTGCGAAACCGAGCTGAAACATCCCCTTTTCATCGCTTCTAATGTGTGATAGGCCTTTTACGATTGCTAATCGCAATCCTAACTCTGCTTGTCTTACCCAGTCTTCCACTTCTACGGGGTCAGGACTCGTCAAATCCTAATGGTTTTCAGTCAGCTCAGTCTGAAGAAACCAAAAGTGCGCTCGACCATTCTCGATGATGAAGTTGTCGCCGTGGATGAAAATGGGATCCCACGTTTTCAGCTTCTACAAAGGTTCCAGAAGCAACCGACAGGGCCAACCCTCTACTACGTTTTCGACATCCTCTGGTATAAGTGAGACGATCTCACGGGCAAAGCCGTCATGGACCCAAGAGGCGTCCTAGGACAGGCTTTAAAGCCCACGCCAGGAGTCCAGATTGGAAGTTATGTAGAAGGAAAGGCGCTCTTTCAGCTAACCCAAGAGAAAGGCTTCGAAATCCTTTCCCGAATAAGATCGGTCAGAGTTTTGTGGAAGTACCGTTCTGGTTAGTTTTTCCGCAGCGCCTGGGGAATTCAATCTCACCATTCTCGCATAGTCCGCGCGTTGCGCTCGCCTTGTATCCAGTGCTATTTCACCCGGGGAATTAGTTCCCGCTGGTTGTTGTACTTCCGTTTACCGCGATCGCAGTGTGTTCCGCAGCGATCCTTAGCAGGCTGGTGGACGAATGGCCGGCCAATCCAAAGCCCCTGCAAGGTTTAGCAGGCCGCGCCAGATCGATCCAGAGCGCTAGCTCCCGGCTAGCGACATTTTATCAGTCACTCTGCGCACGTATTGCACAATTCGCTTCATCGTCTAGTTTAAGGGAAGCTCTTTTCCGTCGGCGAAACTCGGAACTCTTTTCCGCCCCCTAACAGAGGAGAGAACATAACAACTCTCAAGATTGCCTGGGATAGCAGACAGAAGATCCCGTACTTATTGTCCCTGGTTCTATTGGTTAGCTTTGGATATCCCCAACCGTCCCGCGCAGGTTCTGCCTCAGACGCTTTTAGCAACAGCCTGGATTCACCGTCTGAAGACAGCCCGAATTTCCTGTCAGCATTCGCAGATTATTTCCGCGATTGGTTTAGGCGGGTCGATGAGACACAGGCGGTACAACCGCATTGGAAGCCGCCTCTCATTACGACCTCGCCGATTCTCACTGAGCTATACAAATACGACCAATATTGGGAGCATCTTTCTAATGGTGCTTGAAATTTGACAATTTTCGACACTGGAAAGGGATTAGAATTGATCCCGGCAAAGCCGATCGAGGTGATTATCGGGCTTCCGCCTTATGAAGAACGATCCGGGAAAAATCCGACCGTGGGTTGGAGCGACTGGCCCTTTCTTTTGGTCAAGTATCGTCTTTTTAGCGCCAACGAAGAAAATGGGAACTATATTGTGACGCCCACTGTCGCCTTTACCGCGCCAACCGGATCCAACGCCTTTAGTACTAAAACTTTTGGCATAACGCCAAATATTGCCAACGGAAAAGGCTGGGGCGACTTCGATGTGCTGTTGGATTTCGGTGTTAACCTTCCAACTGGAGATTTTCATAAGCTGGGCACACCGCTTCTCACCAACGTCACTTTCCAATATAAACTGCTCAATGTGTTATGGCCCCAAGTCGAAGTGAATTACACCTATTGGCCAAACGGACCGGATAGGGGGAAGAACCAGGTCTTCCTTCTACCGGGACTTCTCCTTGGGCCTATCCCGTTGTGGAAGCGGCTAGAGTGGTCCCTGGGAGTAGGCTACCAATTTGCCGTTAGCGACGCTCACCCACAATACGAGAGCAACTGGATCTTTGACTTTCGCATGAATTTTTGAGCTGTTGAAAAGTACCCAGCCACGCTTGGCGCCGTCATCTATGGCGTTCGGGTCACCGGCAATAAAGTGATCGAAGGGGAATCAAAACGTGAGGAGCGTACGCGGCAATCGCGTGTACCAGAGTCAGACCGGCCGGATCTTGCAGCCGAGAATGCCCTGGCCCGTGCCGTATTGTTTAACCGCCTCGGCGAGATGCGAGCCCGAAGTTTCGTATTAATGACACCTGGCGCTCAGTCCCAATATGAACCAGCATAACGATACATGTTGGTGTCCAAGGTAGGTTAAAGAACTAGAATTTGGCTGGGAGGCAAATCAAACGCGTTTCGACAAGCCTAACGAAGGGTTTTATGAACGGTCGCTAGAAGCTCTTCGTCGTCGAACGGTTTTACTAGAAACATTAAAGCGCCGCCTTGCGACGCGGCAGCGCGAATGGTCTGGCGGAACGCGGCGACGCCTCGATTTGGACCTAGTGAAGTTTGGCGAGTACTGCTTCTCCCTCGCGCTTGGTTTCAGGATCGTCTTTTTCGGTATTTTCCATCGCGAGCCCCTTTTCGATAAGACGACAGCCTTCCTCCTTTTTGCCCATCTCCACGTCGACGGTACCAAGCGCGATATAGTGCATCAGGCGGTTCGGATTTAACTGAATCGCTTTTTCGAAACAAGTCGCGGCTTCTTCGAAGGTGGCAGGCGGCAACCCTCCCAGCACTTGCGCCATCATCCGACGGACAGGATCCACCTCTGCCAGTCCCTGGTACCAGCGACCCAGTACATGCCAACCGAGGTCGTTGCGTGGGTCCAAATCGATCACTTTGTCCACCGAGCTCTTGATGAGATGAACCGCATCGAATTTTTGATGGTACCCCTGGAAAGGCTCAAGTTTTCCACAGCTAATCGCCACTGCCAATTGCGCGTCCGGATCTCTGGGGGAGATGGAAGTAGCGCGCTTCGCGTATTCGATCGCTAAACCTCCAAGGCGCACTTTTTCAACCGGGCTGGTCGCATCGCTCATTAGATGGCGGTATTCGCGAGAAATGTGCACCAGTAATCGCACATTGTTCGGTTCAAGTTTTTCCGCCGGCAGATAGTACCTTAGCGACTCATTCGCCTGTAATTTGGCGTAATAATAGTCGCCTTCCGTGATCAAGGCGTCGGCTGACTCAGCTTTTAGTTTCCCGCCGGTAACCAGCAAAGTTACCAACAGCGGAAAAGAGCGTAGTAATTTGGATTTCATACGGCCTTATAGAAACCAGGGGCGCATCGACGGCCCAAGAAGGGGCCCAGGCCAAGCTGGCAGCGGTTCCAATTTACTAGTTGGGTCGATGCGACCGCTACTTAAGAATTCCTTAAGAAATCACCAAATATGGCTCTTAGTCGATGGTATCCGAGCCTCGCCCGCGATAGACACCCCTTTTGGCGAATGCACTTGGAAAACGTCATAATCGTGTCATCGACCAACAATAACCCATCGAGTTTCCCCACGAGGGTAAGGAGGTATTGAGAGACCGTGCCTTCTAGCGTGACGCTGCAATGCGGGTTGGCGGCAAGTAAACGGATATTTCGCCAACGACGGGGAACTTTTGATACCCATGGGTTGTTGCAAACACGGCCAGGGACTGATCCAGCACTGAATCTGAACTTACTAGAATGCCCTGTGCCGGCTCTTTGATGAGTAGCCTCGGAAAGTCCCTGATTGCTAGCATCTTATATTTGACTCGTGCAGAAGTCCGCAAAAATGAAGCGCTCCGGCAAGCGAAAGGTTCTGCCGTCAATTCCGGATAGATCCGTAGGCCACCTTCCAAAGGGAATATCGGTGAGAGGGTCAAGACCTTGCCTTGTCCAGTCAGAGAAGCCAACCGGCGGCCGGCCCGGTGCACTTTGATCGTGGCCCAGGCTTCCGGCTGAAATAGACGACCTAAATAACGGTAGTCGACGGCGGTCGACGCAATGCAGACCATCGTCACGATGAACAGGACGCAATAGTCCTTTCTTAGCATTGGCGCGGTTTTGGCGATACTAATCGCCAAGCCGATGACGGCTAACGGTACCGGTGCATAGAAGTACTGCGGTAAGGGAATGGCGGCGACCAAAGCGCCAAGAAACAATGTACCGCTGAGTAAAGGGAGTAACCAGGAACCAGGATCCCTAGCCCATCGCCAGGCGCCAGAACGGACCAGGAAGTAGCCCAGGCCGAGTATCAGAGCCGCGTTACCAGGTTGAGCAAGAATGTTCGTCAAAAAGTAACGCAATTTAAAAAAAGGCGACATCTCGTGCTCGAGCCCGCCAATCCGGCACAACATGGGATAGAGTTTCGCATTGTAACCAAAATTACCGAAGACGAACTGGTTCGGGCACATCAAAAAAAGGACTATTGCCGGAAGCAGCCCCAACATAAGCCCTAAGGAAAACCAACCTGCTCGGCGCAAGCCGCGTGGTCCCATTTCACTAAAAAAAATAACGGCAAGAAAAGCCAAAGCAGCTGGCGCGAAAGTCAGCCGTGAGCCTGCCGCAAAACCAATCAGAGCGCCCGTCCACACAAGCCGGGCCATCGAGTTTCGAGCCAGGTTGTCAAAATGACAGAGACACCCTAAGACAGTCAATAAGACCGGCAACGGATGATTCCAAGCCCGCCAGCAAGTAAAGCGAAATATGGGATTCGAAAACGCGCAAACCGTAATCGCGCCCGCAACCGCTAACCTAGCCCTCTTATGCAGTTGCTCGAGTCTGCTCGAACTGAACCGATAGATGATTACTAGCAGCGCTAACGAACAGAGCACGGAAAACAAACGGCTTGAGAGTAGTAGGTGTTTGCTGCAACGGAATAGCCCAGCGTAAACAAAGACGAGATTCGGAAAATGGAAGTAAGCATAGTCGCGATAGGGCAGCAGCCCTTGTCTTGCCAGCAAGGTGCCCGCTGCGATGAACTGATGTTCGTCCCGGTTCAAGCCCCGGCACATGGCGATGGCAAAGAGCGAAACGCTGATCAGCGCGAAAAAGACACCGATTGCTATGCGGATCCAGTTATTAGCGAAAAGCACCCTCATCCTAGAGTCAGCGAGCTTGAAACCTTGCTGCTGTAAGTTAGGGGAAAGGAGAGTGGTACTTAAGATTCTCTGAATTTACTTTTCAGTCTGCTTATCTCGGGAGCTTTCCAGCACCTGTTCTTTATGAACGTTCTCCAACGCCTGAAGCAGTTTCTGAGCTTTGGTTAGTGGATTCTGTAACCCAGCCATTCTGGGAGATCTACTTCCTATTGTTGGTGGGTGGAGGGCAGTACCTAACCCCGATTGTATTTGCGGGTGGATTTCGGCGATTCGGTTTTTGACTTATGATGTCAACTTGTGGAGGCGAGGCCGTCGAGTTCCTCGATTCAAGCGTCCCGCACGCCCGTCCAGAATGCTTTTAAATCGCTCTTTTCTGAAGATTTCCTGAAGATTCACCCGGCGCCGTTGCGCAACCAATATTCTACGCCAGGCTAGGCCGCATTCTATGCACACGCGCTTGCAGAGATTCCTCTCCAGTGAGTAAATCGCCAACTCAAAAAAGCACCCATTCTTTCCAATGGATAAATCGATGATATTGGCGTGCAAGGTTATGGACGAGTTCGGTGTTGCGGCTGCGGTAGTGAAGGTCCAGGTAGATCGTTTTCTGTTCGCGAACGACTGTTTTCTGCAGGTCGTCGGCCTAACGGCCGCCGATCTATCGACGGCCAGCCTGCTTAAGATTGTGAACTTCCCGTTGCAATTTCGACTAGAATTAAAACCAATTCCTGTCGCCATTCGTTCTTGCCATCAGAACCTGGTCGTTCGGGGACACTTCGGCGGTGGAAAGCAAGGTCTTGCTTACGTCATCATGCTCTCGCGATTTTCTCAAACAGTCGACTCAGAGAAAGAGCAGCAGTCGCAACGGCCGCCGACTTCCTGTCGCGGGCGGTTGACGCCAGACCTGATCGCGTTGGATTTTTCTATCGAGTTCGTGCGCGCTCAACTAAGGGTCGGGGAAGATCCGATTGAGCTGGAAGAGTTTCGCGAAATTTTAAGGCTGGACTAGCACAGAGGGTCACTATCGAAAGCGATAGCTCCTCAACATGCCCGAGTTTCTCGCCTATCTCGATGCAGCGGCATCCGGTCTTGGACTCCAAATGTCCTCAATTCGCTCGCTCGTTGTAGAACGAAAAAGGCCAACCACCTAAATATGAACAGAGAAAATAGTACTGAATACTCAGTGAATCAGAAAAAGTCTGTCTCCGGGGCGCAAGTCTGGACCGGTCGCGTCATTAGTATCCTACTCGCCCTATCCTTAGCCATAGGCGGCGTCATCGATGTGATGAAACCGGACTTCGTCGTGAAAGCGGTGACCCAGATGGGATATCCGGAAAGCATGATTCAGCCGATCGGAGTGGTGGTCCTGATTTGCGTGATCCTTTACCTGATCCCGAGTACGGCGGTACTCGGTGCAATCCTTCTGACGGGTTACCTGGGCGGTGCCGTAGCGACCCATGTGCGGGCCGGCGATCCCCTGTTGACCCGCGTTCTCGTGCCAGTCTACTACGCCATCCTGCTGTGGGGCGGACTCTATTTACGCTACCATCGACTGCGTGCTCTGGTTCCGTTTCAAAGATAGGAAGTGACAGTGAATGGATCTTCACTTCATCGACAACACTTTTACTGAGATGATCGTGAGAGTTTCGCGGGTTGCGACTTGAGATTCGCTTCATAGGCTGGCTCCCGAAACTCGGGACATCACCTTAAGAGGCGGCCGGTAATTCAATCCGGAAGATACTCCCCTTCCCTTCTTGGCTGGTTAGGCGGAGCGAACCATGCTGAGAATGCAGCACGAGTCTCGCGATCGCGAGGCCCAGACCGGTGCCGCCCTTCGCACGAGATCTCGCCTCGTCGGTCCGATAAAACCGTTCAAATACCTTTTCTTGTTGACCGGCGGGGATACCGGGTCCGCGATCGGCCACGTCAATCGCAACTGATGCGCCTAAGGATTCGACCGAGAGCATGATGGGAGATCCCGGGGGACTATAACGGATGGCGTTGTCTAACAGATTAAGTAACGCCAATCGCAATAGTTCGTGGTCTGCCATCGCAAAGGCAGAATCGGTCTTAGGCCTTTTGAGCGTGAGTTGCTGGCTCTTTTCATCTGCCAAAACGCTAACCAGGTCACAGGCCTCGGCCGCAACTACAACCGCGTCGATTGGTTTCAGGGTAACCGGGAGCTTTCCGCTGTCTGCCCGCGCCAGTACTAGCAGAGCATCGATTAAGTCGCCAAGACGGGTCGATTCTTCCAACATTTGGCCCAGTGTCTCCGCCAGCCGGACTGGATCGTTCGCGTGTGTTTCCATTGCCACTTCACCCATGGCTCGAATAGCGGCAACTGGTGTGCGCAGTTCGTGCGAAGCGTCAGCTGCGAACCGGCGCAGTGTAGCAAACGACTGCTCAAGCCGAGCCAACGTCTCATTGATGATCGCTCCGAGCTGCCCGATCTCATCATCGGGGTTGCCGATTGGAAGACGGTCTGACAACGAATCCGCCGTAATGCGACGAGCCCGTGCGGCCATTTGCCATAAAGGCATCAAGATACGCCCTGCTACAAGATAGCCCCCGGCGGAAGCTAGCAGGATCGTGATTGGCAATCCGATCGCCAGTACACTCGCCAATTCGGACACTGGTTGCAGTGAATCCGATTCTGATTCGAACACTCTCAGGATGTAGTCACCGTTCTTAAGTCTCCCCGTCTTTTCTAAAACTCGGATTCTGCCAACATTCGGGACTTCGGTGGAAAAGTATCGGGTTTTGTAGGGCGTTGGCGTTATGGTTGGGTTCCAGTGGATGGGGCGGCTATCGGAGAAGAGCCAAGTGCCCGTTAGCGAACGAATCTCAAACTGAACGCCTTGGAGCTTGTCCGCTGTTTTGGGATTTTCCTCCGGCGAGATGGTGCTCCAGACAAACCGACCGTCTGGGTCGATTCTGACGCCGGCTTCGATCGTGTCGAAGTCCTCATCAAGCTCGGCATTCAGCAGAACACTCAATCTCCATTGTAGGATCCAGAGACAGACAGCTCCCAAAGTACAAAGCGTGGCCGTTGAAATGAGTGCGAACGCCGCCGTCAGCCGGAAGCGTAAGGATCGTTTGCGCCACCAAGTCTTCACGGTTGAACAGAACGCAAAATGAATCCCACCCCTCGCACGGTTCGAATCAGTCGCTGATCGTCCCGCAGCTTCCGCCTTAGGTTAGCAATATGGACATCGATCACATTGTCCAGGGGTGTTGCCCGGCGCATCCCATTCCATACCTCGCGCGCCAGCGTTTCTCTGCTGACGATCCGATTAGCGTTCCGTAGTAGTAAGGCGAGAATTTCAAATTCTTTTACGGTCAAGTCGATCACCGCCTCATCTTTTCTTACCGTCTGAGTGAATTCACTAACTTCCAGGTCGTCT
>Ga0210396_10001193_pt1 | contig 29134 bp, 25 predicted proteins | sample IncBWH17OmetaG_FD_155466 | JGI IMG/M metagenome (GOLD analysis project Ga0210396, IMG submission 155466) | Forest soil microbial communities from Barre Woods Harvard Forest LTER site, Petersham, Massachusetts, United States - Inc-BW-H-17-O ...
GAGCAAATGTTCCTTTGGGTAACGTCACCGGCACCATCAGAGTATGGCGGGAGTGGAAGGGTCTTTGATTCCCCGGTGTTCTATGACCTGAGCCCGCCGGATGCCTCAGGGAACCAAACACTCATTCCGCACAGCGCCGGCATCTTCCATGTAATGGCTGTAAGAGCAGCACAGGTGGGTCCGCACCGACTGCCGGTCCTGCTGAACAAGGCCGGGAAGTTGATCGAGATTGCGCCAACGCCCGTCGCGCCGGACGGAAAGCAGCTAATCCTGAACCGGGCCGGTCAGCAGGTTGAAGTGGAGGAGATCAGAACAGGAGAAAACGGGCGGCCGGTCTTCCTAGACAAGAATCATCAACCGATCGATGGCGCACATCCGCTGTTAACGAATGTGCGGCCGACTAAGACGATTGTTGAACGCTTTATGGCCGGCCACAGCCCCATCTTTCTCGATCAGGCCGCCGACATCGTGGAAGTTCAATTGGGTGAAGCGAACGACAACGCCGTCCTGATCACGCAAGGCAACTCGCTGGTTTATTATATCGTCATGGTCAATGATGTTTTTGCCTATTTCAGGACAGGGACAGCCGATGGCCAAATCTCCGCCTTTCACTTTCCAACCACCCAAAGCGATCTCAGCGCGATCACCAACTTTGCCCGCACGACAAAAAATGTGACGTTCCCGGATTCCGTCGCGATGGCCGTCGAGTTGAAGACCGCATGGGTACTTGCTTCTACGGTTCCCAACCCCAATACATATATCACCGTTACAGCTGCGGTTCCCCATTACAATAAAACTGCTACGCAATGGACACTGGTGCCCAATGTCATGGACACGGTCCAACTCGCCCTGGTCGGCCTCCATTTTGTCGGCAGCGCCAGCACCCGGCCTGAGATGATCTGGAGCACCTTTGTTCATGATAGCGTGGCGCCGGACACTTCGTACCAGTATCTTAACTCGGGCAATAGTAATACTATTGTTACCGCCAATACCGCGGGAAGCTGGGTGCTCTGTTCCAATGGTTCGCTGGGGCCCTATAATACGATGCGGCAACAAATTGATCCGTCCACCGGCAACATCAATGCAACAATGGGCAATTCTATCGGGCCCAGCGACATCATCACGATGAAACCCTGGGGAGCCGATTTTGCCTTTCAACCCAACCCGATCGATAATGATGCTCCTTCGTCAAATGCCGAGATCATCTCGGTCAACAATAGCGTACGGGGTACACTGATCGCCGGAGACCCCCGCAAAAATTACATCTTCCGTGGCGCCATGTGGACCTCCGACGGAGGGGCACCCCTCGAACCTGGCCCTCTTGGAAATGAATTCGGAACGACCGCATTGGCCAATGTGACGATGGAGACTTTTCAGCAGGGGCAAACGACCTCGGCGTTAACCGGGGTAAATTGTTTCGGATGTCATAATGCAGCGATCCCTGGGCCGGTCTGTGACACCGGCATCAGCCATATCTGGCCCTTCGTGAAGCCGTTGTTCTAGCCTTCCGCGAAGTACTGATCAAAATAGGGGATGGTCCGAGACGCTCAGCAAATTGCAGAAAAATAGATCCGATTCGTGTGGGAGATAGCCTTGCTCGTGGGGGACGCTATTTAGGAGGGGTATAAAAAAAACGCCCGAAATTATATTCATTTACAGGCGCTTACATATTTGCTACCGTGTCGGGGAACTGGTTCGAACACCTTTCCAAATTTGTTGAAAGTTTACTATATATAACTCGCTTTAAATTGCCGGATTTGCAATAGAAAAATATGCTAATATCTGAAATCGCCGAATCCGTGTGCCACATTTTTGATCAGAAGAGTGTTCGATGTCCCCTACAGGGGTGCGAGCGGCGGCTACCTTATCACCTGAGGTAAGAAAACCATCCTGATAAAAGAAATGCCCATTTTAAGTTCAGGTTGGTTTCACGGTCGATAATTTTCAATGAACCATTTGAGCGCTGCTTTTTTGTTGCTTTGTTTATACGCTAATACCACTTCCGTGTTTATCGGAATATCGTCCAATTTTATAAACGATACATTCAGGTAACCATATTTTTGTTTGAGCGAATGTGGTAAAATAGAAATGCCTAAACCGGCTTCCACCAGTTGCAGAATAGAATGTACGTTATTGGCTTCATGCACAATGTCCGGAACGAAGCCCAGGCGGGCACAAATTTCCATGAGCTTTTCATGATAATGGGGAGCGATCGCTTTACTGAAAAAAATAAATGGTTGGTTTTTAAGATAAGCAACTAACTTTTTTCGCGATTGGTATCCATTTTCCCCTGCGGGCATCGCAACCATAAAAGGGTCAAAGAAGAGGGTCTTGACCGACAACCGGTGCGACTCTACGGGCCCACGCAAGATACCCACATCCAGGGTGCCCTGCTCCAACCCTTGTATCTGCGTTACTGTGGGTATCTCGAACAGGTTCGTTCTAAAATGGGGGAAAATATCGCGCATTTCCTTCAAAGCATCTGCCAGGCGTGACTGGTATACAGAACTGATGTAGCCTATCTTAAGTTCGCCACTATCGCTGTTATGTATCTGACGTACCAGATCTTTGGTTTCCTCGAGACGGGCAAGGATAACGTCGACTTCGGCTTTGAAGAATTTTCCGGCATCGGTAAGACTTACTCGTCTATCCTTCCTGGAGAAGAGAAGCGCTCCCAATTCCTGCTCCAATTCCTTTATCTGACGGCTCAGTGGGGGCTGGGAGATACACAGGATGTCCGCAGCTTTTCTGAAATGCAATTGCTCGGCAACGGTTTTAAAGTAAAGGAGGTCGCAGTTCCATATCTTAAAGGTATCAAATCTTGCATTTATTGGTACCTTTTGACATACATAAATCGAATATCTTCACCGGGATAATATTCGTGTATGACCCTGTATGTTCTTTCCCTGATTTTGACTGCGGCCGTGCTTCATGCTTTATGGAATTTACTGGCAAAAAGGGCAAAAGGCAAAGCCCCCTTCATCTGGTTGATGTATATCGCAAGTACTGTTTTATACCTTCCGGTATTGCTTTATGAAGTGAGGATAGATGGTTTCGTTTGTTCCCCTGTGGTGATATGGTTTTCGTTAACCAGCGCTATCCTGCATATAGGATATTATCTGGTTTTGCAAAAGGGGTATAGAACCAGTGACCTATCCGTAGTTTATCCCATGGCCCGAGGTGCCGGGCCTTTATTCTCGTCTATCGCAGCCATCCTGTTTTTACATGAGAAATTAAAGATTACCGCAATCCTGGGGTTATTTTTAATTCTTGCCGGTGTACTGGTTATAACGGGTCTAAGTTTTAAGCGTGGCAATGACGGGAAAGTATTGACCGGTGTTTTTTGGGGGCTACTAACGGGTGTTTTTATTGCTTTGTATACCTTCAACGACACGGTGGCAATTAAGACTTACGCGGTATCTACTTTGATTATTACATTTGTATCCAATGTCTTTAGTACTATTTTACTGATCCCGTTTATATTTTCGCAAAAGGAAGAGATCAGGCTTGAAATACAGCAGCATAAATGGAGTATAGTAGCCATTGGTTTGTTAAGCCCGGCAGCTTATATACTGGTGCTGGAGGCGCTGAAATATGCGCCACTGACTGTTGTTGCACCTGTAAGGGAAACGAGCATCCTGTTCGGTGTTTTTATGGGCTCGCGGGTGCTAAATGAGGGTGAAGGTAAAAGACGAATTTTTGCCAGCGTAACGATCCTTGGAGGGATTATAGCATTGAGTATGAACTAGCCCGAAACACCTGGGATAAATGAAAAAGAAGATGCACTTTTGAGGTTTGTGGCGTTTCTAATCATGCAATGTATACTCTTTGAAGATATCCCTAATCGTTAGCCTAAATGAATTCACAACCACAGCAAATAAAAAGCCTCAAAATATACATTTGGGGCTTACTAACAACCTTAGGTACCCTGTCGGGGAACTGGTTCGAACACCTTTCAAAGTTTGTTGAAAGTTTGCTTTACTTAGAACGATATAAATTACCAGGTTTGGAATAGATGGAAATGATAATATATTGCACCTAGGAATTTTTCGTGCCACAAAGGGCATGGGAAAGGTGTTCGAAGTCCCCGACCGAGCCTGGCGGAGGGTATTTATTTCTTTTGTATCTTTTCCTCAATCTGGATTCCGCCTTTATAAGAGTTGGCAAAAAACTGCTTGCCGCGACAACTTCGCTGCTATGCTCGTGGCAGCTACGTGCGACTGACCGAGACGTTCGGAAGGTGCTGGAATCGGTAATAAGGTAAAAAACTTGCAGATATATTGCGAAATGTTAGATGTGACGTTGTAGTGACTGTTGGGTTCCATTATCGAATGGTTCGTCTGGTCATAATTTATCTTTTTTTGGCTGTGCATGGGCATAGCCATTTTTGCTTTTGGGGGTGATGACGATCATGGAAATGGGGAAGGCGACGTTGTCGGGGTGGCGTAGCTTTGGAGGCGCATGAGGCTATCGATACCTTGCTGGTATCCTTTGATCCAAATTCCGGGGTCCCCAAAGTGGGCGTTGATGGCATCACAATGGCCTCCGGCTCGGGCGATAAAAGGCATTCCGGGCTTAGGAGTGTAGGTTAGGTCAATGAGTCCGGAGTCGAGTCGCGGGAGTGAGTCTGCTGGGGACAATAGTTCGAAATAAGTGAGTTTGCAGGAGATGGTATCGTCCTCAATTCCGAAGAAGATGGCTTCTGCCCATTTGTGTTCGAAGTAGTGTTTGCTATAGAAGATCGGGTATTTGTCGAACATATTCTGAAGGTCAGCTTGCAGAGCGACATACCTGTTTCGGAGGTATTGACGGGCAATGGCAGGGATGGATTGCTCGCTGTCAAAGTATTGGGCAAGGTCGTTGATAGTGCCTTCAAATAGGTATCCGGCGAAGGTGGAGTAGCTATGGCCGGATTTGACGATTTTACAAATGGTATCTATCTTATTGTTTTTTTGCATCCACGACTCTAGAATCGACGGCGACGTAAAGGCTGTCTTTGGTTCTGATAAGAATGTTGGCGGTTTGGGCAGTCGCTGCGTTGACTAAGGGAAGGAGGATTACAAGCAAAGTGTATTTCATGTAGGTATAGTATTTCTGTGTGAGCTTATAAAAGGGGAATCGTTCCTTACATGCAGCCGCGATCATTTCGGGGAAATGCTTTTCGAGTCGGACGACCACGCTTTCACGCCACTTAAACTCTACAAATATTTCCCAGCCTTCATTGTAGGCGGAGGGATAAAAGTCCACTTGTTTGTCCACCGTTTGGCCATCGGCGGCGAGGAGTTCATTCGGTGGGAAAAGGCTAACGATATATGATGTAGGCACTGAGGTCTCTTAACTGCTTTGGGGCCACTTGAGCCACCTGGGTAGTGGCTAAAATATCATTTGTTTCCCGTTCAACTTGTACCGCAATCTCCTTTGCATCCCTGGAGAGCAGGTCGTTTGAGGTTAAAACAAATCGTTTGAAAATGGTTAGTGAGTCTTTCGCGGCATTGATATCACCGGAACGGACGTTGTCTTGTAGCTTTTTATAGGCTGCAGCTAATTCCGGAATATCGAACCAATCTTCTTTCTTGTCGCTCGTTGAAATCGATAAAACAAGGTAGGGATGTGATCGAAAAGGGGTACCCTTATCGTCAGTTAACTTGAAATCGCTAGGGTCGATAAAGAGCTTATCGCGTTGCACATTTTGCTTGTCATCGGCAATCAGAACATAGTAGCCTATAATCAATTGACTATTGTCTGTTGAAATACCCACTTCCAACTCCACCGCGCTCGTGTTGCCGACGAGCAGGTCGACTCCTTTTGAGATCGGGTCAACAAAGGGTAAAGCTTTCCCAAGGAAAGACACGCCGGCAATATTCGACATATCGGTCAGTAGTGACAGGAAAGGCTTCGATAAATCCCCCGATTTGACAGAGAACAGGCCGATATCAAACAGAACATCGCCGCCCCGATAGGGGGTCGGACCTAGTAACCGCTTGTTTATTGAGATGATTCGATCTAAATTGGAAGAGTCCAACTCCGCCAACTGGTTTGGAGTGGTTACCACGTTAAATTCAGCATCCGAATTACCAAGGTATTTCAGAGAAATAAAACTATGAACAACTGGGTAAAAGGTTTTGAAGCCATTTCGCACATTGACGATTCGCATGGACTTGAGGTGAACATTGATATAGCTTGCATTGGCCTTCACCTGCCCAGTCGGAATATCGTTGGGAGTTTGATGCTCTGGATGAAGGGAATAATACCAGTCTTTCGCCGGCGTTTTCCTTACTTTGTTCCAGAATTCGAGCAGCCGCATATGATTAATAGTTAAGTTTATGAAATTTGAAAACCGACTCGGCCCATATCCAGGAAGATAGCTGGGGATTCTCGCTGATGCCGGATCGCTCGAATGCAAATCCGCAGACGTTACCCTCGCTGTCTTTTAAGGCGCACCCGGAATCCCCCGGGTTAGTGATAGCATTTGTGTAGACTTTTAATTGGTTGTGCCTTTTCACAAATGGCAAATCGGGGGACCAGCCATTGATATTTGTCGATAAAGGACCAGACCTAAAACCATCAAAAAACGCACTTTCATATTGACGAGGTGTTTTACCGGTTAGCAGGCCGGTAATTTTCTGAAAAGTCCCGTTATCTACCAGATCCTGGTCATCAAACACGACGAAGCAGCTGTCAGAGATGGGATCATAGGTGACAATTTTTCCGGGATAGTTATTGACGACCACTTTATTATTGCCGGACTCAATTTCTGCCATAGCCGAATCAACGTCTCCCAGCGCATGCAGGCATATTACCGCACCCTTCTGTCCCCGGGCATTTTCAGCATAGACGCCTGCTGTGGAATTCGGAAGCTCGAAACCTTGCGGACAAACGCCATGTGCCGGAGAAGGGATGCAAGGAAAGTTCATTTGTTGTCTAATGAGGCGTGGTTTTTTCGTAATGATCATTTGCATATTCAGATTGGAAACGACCTGCTGGACAAACTCAGGTTCCACAGCACGTAGAACAGCGCGGTTAAACAAACCAGACTCTTCTGTTTCGACGTATCTCGTCATCTCTCGTCTCCAGTTGTAGTAAGCGTCAGATAACCATCTTTCTGGTAGGCGATTCATCGGGCTGACAATCGTGAATTCCGATGGGAATGGCGCAAGGACCACCAGCGCATATTGGCCCTGGCCATTGGTCGATACGATGTACTCGTATCGGGTCCTTTGGATGGAGAAATCTCGTTGTAAAGCGCTGTCGATGATTCTTGGATCCTGCAGGATAATCTGCCAGGCAAGCGTGGCCAGCAAGGGCTCGGTATGCTGCTCGCTTTGCACGATTTCATAGAGATTATCCCAGGTTCTTGTCCCGTAGTAGGATCCGAATTGGTTTTCCGATCCTATATGTTGACCGACGAAGGAAGTCAGGTCTGCCATGTTGATATTGTTTTTATTGTTTGCATAACCAATAGGAGCAGTCGGATCGTCACTTTTGACCATTGCTGACCTTGGTTTCGGCGGCACTGGTGTACCTTTCTCCTCCAACATGAGTATGAACTGCAGTTTGGTTCTCCAATACCCAAAAAGAAAACCCAAAAGGGGGAAGCAGCCAAGGATCGCCAGGACGATGGACGGGCTGTATGCATTATTTCCCAGGAAGGGGGCGAAATATTTCGCCAGGCTACTGAAGCGGTTGGGCAAGGTGGGTAATTCAATCAACCCTATTCCTACGAATATTTTCGTGAGCCAATCTGAAATTTGCGTGAGGTTAGTGTAGGGGAGGAGCGGAACCGCTTTACCGTCGTCATCCGTATATAGGGGCTTTTCGCTTGTTCGAGTACCTTTTTGAAGAAGCGTGTTCTGGATAGGAAGCCCGAACAGGAAGCCCAGGAAAAGCCCCAAGACAAGGGAACAAAGGATAAGTAAAAAAGCGATGGCAAAGATCGCCGGCGTCGCCCGCGTTACCAAAGAGGTAACGCCAGCAACGGTAGTGAGGCCAGTGATGGTCGTAATCAAAAAGGCCCGGTTAACTTTGCGTGTCGCAGCGGGCCATTTCGTCTCGGCTGTATCCATCTAATTTTCCTTGAAAACAAGATAACGAATGCAGCAATTAAAAAAAAGGGTAAAAAAACTAATGTCATTGATTTAGGCAAAAATGGGTGTTTTAACGGGGGGAGAATAGTTGATAATGAACTAATTTGGTTTACCATAAGAAAATACGGTATAATCAGCGAAAACAAAAGCGACCCTTCTTCCCAACACCCACTGGGAATTCTGGCCCGACTCCGGGTGCTTATGAAGTGTTATTGAAAGCTTTCTTTACAGGGTAGCATTTTTAAACTGCTTGCACGCAGACGAAGATGTAGCATGAGAAATAGATTATTGCGACAATTATCTAAACTATAGATCATTAATTGTGAACAAAGAAGCCATCTCTTCATTGAGATGGCTTTCAATTTTCCGTGCCACAAGGCTGTGTACCGAGTTGGGGAACTGGTTCGAACATCTCTCGAAATTGGGTGAAAGTTTGTTATATGTAAAGGGCATCAAATTGACTGGTTTGCCGTAAGGGAAAACATTATATAACGGCTTCGCCGCATTGTCGTGCCACATTTGACTGTTGAAAGCTGTTCGAACTCCTCGACACTTCGTTTCTGGTTGCTGGCTGCTGAAATCCGCGGGAAGAGGACAAGCCGGGGATGTAATTCTCTGGAGGTCTATGTTCCTGCTGAGCCATCCTTGGTCCCGGAAATTCAGACACGATGATCCTTTTTAGCTTCATCCAATTAATACGGAAGAAGTTGGGATGCTTTTCTACCTTTGATTTACAGTACGGCGCCAACTTCCTCGGAAAACGAGGCAGTTCAATGTACAAGAATTCAATACTTCCGGGAGGAATAAACGTTTGAAAATCAAATCATTTGAACTGACTCAAAAAACGAGGTAGTTCGATGGCGCTCATAATCAATCACTTCTATATGCCGGCTGGAAAAGGTGAAATCGTCATTTACCAGGAAAAAGAAGGCCAACTCGCCATTGAAGTTAAACTGGAAGATGAAACATTATGGTTATCGCAAAGGCAAATGGGCGACCTGTTTGAAAAAGATGCCAACACGATTGGTGCACATATTCGAACCATCTATGCCGAAGAGGAACTTGATGAAAGTGTGACCGCAACGAAGTTTACCGTTCCTCAGCAGGAAGGCAAGCGGACAATTAACCGGAACATAAGATTTTACAACCTCGACGTTATCCTATCAGTTGGCTACAGAGTCAGTTCCAAGAGAGGAACTGCCTTCCGCAAGTGGGCGAATGGGATTCTCAAGGAATATCTGATCAAAGGCTATTCACATAATGAAAAGCTGCTCCGGGAAAAGCAGGCCCAGCTAGAATCATTAAAGCAGGCGGTCGCGCTGATTATGAATGTCACCAGTTCCCAAGCGCTATCTGGCGATCAGGCTGCCGGAATGCTACGTGTATTGACGGATTACACTTATGCGCTCGATGTATTGGACAAATATGATCACCAGGCCCTCGAAATAGAGGCGACCTCCGGGCGGCAGCTTTTCCAGATCAGCTATTCGACGGCCATGGAAGCCATCCGGGGCCTGCGAGAAAAATTTGGCGGCAGTACCTTGTTCGGCAATGAAAAGGACAACTCATTCCAGGGATCACTGGCTGCAATCTATCAGACCTTCGGCGGTAAGGATCTGTACCCGAGCGTCGAAGAAAAGGCAGCTAACCTCCTTTATTTTGTGATCAAGAACCATTCGTTTTCCGACGGGAACAAGCGGATCGCCGCGTTTCTCTTCGTTTGGTTCCTCGAAAAAAATGGTCTTCTATATCATGCAGACGGATCCCGAAAACTCGCGGACAACGCACTGGTGGCGCTGACACTTATGATCGCGGAGAGTAAGCCGGACGAAAAAGATATGATGACAAAAGTCGTCGTTAGCCTGATTAATGCACATAATTAATCGACAGACCGATCCAGAAGTCAATTTAGGGAAGAAAGGCCGCCTGAGCTTTCCCGGCTTTTTGTATATGGAATACGACACCCCAAGCATCATTCGGAAATGAAAAAGATCAGCCAATATATCCTGCCGGTAACCCTAACCTTCTTCATGTGTGTGAGCGTGGAAAGGACAGTCGTCACCGATGGCGGATACGACCGGTTGTACGGAATGCCGTTGTCCTATAGATCGAATAATGCGGGGTGCACCGGTTGCTATGAAGTGTATGTATTTCCGATGATCCTGGACCTGCTGTTCTTTTTTGTGTTGGCGATGGGGGTGGTCAAGCTGGTGGAAAGAGCAAGGATTCGCTTAAGGACGAGTACATAGGGGATGGTTGTTGGAGTAGCCGTCAGCTTATTTTGGGTCTGGCTGTTTATGCTCTTGACGACCGATAGTCGGTTTTTACTGACCAATCATACCGCGTATACGACGACCAGGAGGGAGTTGGTCGTGGGGTTAAGGTAGCTTTACCATCACCGGTAGAGGATTGACGGTGTACGGGGATATATTGAAAAGAAAAGCCATCTCGCGAGAGACGGCCTTTGAGAATTTCGTGCTACCTGTGGAACGTGCCACATGTGAAACATTCTGTACCGTGTCGGGGAACCGGTTCGAACACCCGTCAAAATTTATTGAAAGTTTACTATATATAAATCGTTATAAACTGCCAGGTTTAGAATAGAAAAAATTTCACATATTGCTATATTGGCAAATCCGTGTGCCACATTTTGTTTTCTTGGGGTGTTCGAAGAACTCCCCGACAGGTATATCCAGAGCGTGTTTACTCCTGGTTGCTTTCAAAAAAATTACGGCAATACGACGATCTTTCCACCGGCGGTATTACTGTCCATCAGGCGGTGGGCGGCTACAATCTCTTCCAGACGGAAGACTTTGCCTATGCTGAGTTTTATAAGGCCCGTTTCCACATCCCTGATGAACTGCTGGTAACTTCCGCTGTCCACCCGGACCTGCCCGCTGTCATAGACTGTTAGATTCACAGTGGCAGGGATATACTCCATCGGTGAAAAGTCGGCAATGGACCACTGTTCCGACAGCATGCCGGTCATGCAGACCGTACCTCCCTGGACGGCGCACGCAAGTGAGTCTTTCAATGTGGAAGTGCCGACGAGCTCCAGTACTTTATGTACGCCTGCAGGAAAAACTTGTCTTAGCCTAACGGATAGCTTGCCGTCGTCGATAAGCACCCGGTCGGCGCCGTTGTCAAGTAGGTGTTGCTCTTTTTGCGGATTCCGGGTGGTCGTAATAACCAGGAGTCCGCTGTTTTTGGCAAGCTGGGCTCCGAGCATGCCGATGGATGACGTGCCACCGCGAATCAGCAGGGTCTCGCCCCTATCGATCTTCAGTGCAAGGTGCAGCGAACCATAAACGGTCTGGAACATTTCGGGGGTGGCGCCAAGCTGCTCCCAGGGCAGGTCGCTTTCAAAGGGGGCGATGATCGAACGGGGCAATACGGTAAATTCTGCGTAGCTCCCATCAAATTCACGGCCCATTCCACCCATGAAGGCCGCTACCTTCGTGCCTTTCTTCAGTGCTCCGCTGGGGTCGGCTTCCACTTCGCCGACACATTCGATACCGAGTACGCGGGGGAACGCTACGCCCGGGGATAAACCCTTACGGGTCATCAACTCGGACCGGTTCAGTCCGAAGGCCTTTACTTTGATCAATACCTGTCCTGCTTGGGGAATAGGAATGGCCCTTTGCTCGATCACAAGGTTTTCGGGTCCGCCTGGTGTGATTAATACAGCTGCCTTCATGTGTTTGAGTTTGAAAGAGTATTATTGGGGAGGAAGTGCGCCTATCTGTTGCATCAGTCCGAGCAGGTCGGGTTGACCATATTCTTCGATGATCTGGCCGTTTAGAAAATGATAGATGTTGATGGCCTTGACCCGGATTTGCTTGCCTGTCGGCGGTACACCAAAGAACGTGCCTTGGTGTGTGCCGGTCATGGTGAACCGGGCGGCTGCTTTATCGTCATCGAGGATGAGCTCGTCGAGGGCCCACTGAATATCGGGAAAACCACTGCGCATCATGGCGATGATGGTCAGATAACCTTGTGGCCCCACCATAGGTTCAGCGCGGCCGGGGACATGAAATACCGCTTTTGATGAAATGAGTTGATCAGCCAGCTGGGGGTCGGCGGTGTTGATGAATCGAACGAACGGGCTCATTACCTGTTTGTTGGTTTCTTTTGACATGATATTAGCGTTTGATTGGTTATATTTCCCTTACGTTATTAAACATGTATCGATAGATCTTCCAGAGGTCCTGTTCTTTTCGGAAAACGAAGAAATCCCTGCTTTTTTTCCGGGTCGGGGTACCTGTCTCCGGGTTTCGCATATTTGTGTGTGCGGTAAAACGGGCAAACCCGTAGCCGCCGTCGATGACAATATCTTCGGGGGTAAAAGCGATTTGAAAGTTTACCCTATTGAGGAAATCTGTGGCTCCGGCCAGTCTGTTACTTGGAATGGACTTGAATCCCTCCGGCATAAAGAGCCCGTCTTGGGCAAAGAAGCCCCGGAGGGCATCCTTGTTGCCTGTATTAAGTGTATGTGCAAAGGCGGTAACTACGTCTTCGATAGCTGCTTTTTCTGCCTGAATATTCATTGTGCAAAGGTGGACCTTCCGGGTAAAATTAACCCTTAAACAATCTTAAGAAATGGCTTGGATCGGGCTTAGGGGTCAGGATCGGGCGGACAGGTCTTTCCGGATCTTACTGAGAAATTCCGGAGTGATGCCCAGGTAGGAGGCAATTTCAGTATTGGGAAGCCGGAGCGCCAGCTGGGGGTAGTCGGCGAGGAAGGATTGATACCGCTCTTCGGCCGACTGACTGATATGTTGCAGGACCCTGCTTTGCAAGGCGATATATTTCCGTTCGATAATGATCCTGAAATTCCGGTCAAATTTGTGATAGTCTATGTAGAACTGAAGCAGGTCGGCATGTTTGATCTGTAGAATCACGGACGGTTCGATGGCCTCTATATACAGCAGGCTGGGCTTTTCATTATAGAAGCTGGTGAGGTCGGCGGTCCAGTCATTTTCAGCGGCGAATTGGATATTGTGTTCCTTTCCGGCCTGGTCTACAGCATATAGTTTAAAACAACCGGAAATGACGAAAGTAAAATGACGGCAAACGTCACCCGGCTGAAGAATTAACTCACGGCGCTTGATCCGTCGTTCCGTGAAATGCTGGACCACTTCGCTACGTTCCATGCTATTGAGCGGGAAATAGGTTTTGAAATGGGCGATTAATTTCCCGATAGAGTCATTTTTTCTATCCAATGCTTTGTTTGAAAAATTTAATTGAACGTAATAAAAAGACCTACCAGGAAAATATACAAAAAATGTATGACAACCCTCGCATTCGAGGTAACACCGGCTGGAAAATGAAAAGTAAGGCCCTCTCAATTGAAGAAGGCCTTTTAGGGGATCATCAGGCGCATGCTAATATGCCAGTGAACTGGACAGATCGCGGTAGGCGTTAGCCTGTTGCTGGAGGGTCGAAGCTACCTGCTCGGCGGTGGCTACGGCATCTGCGCCTGCAAGGAAGCGGCGGGGTGGCTTTTCCTGGTTGGAGATGGTGATCAGCGCCTGGGCGAGCTTGGCCGGATCGCCGGACTGTTGGCCGTTATAGCCTTTCCAGAATTGTATTTGTTGCGTTCTGGCCTCGTTGTAGTCGTCGATGGACGGTTTGGCGAAATTGGTTGATTCCTCGGTGAGGAGTTCTGTGCGGAAAAAACCTGGATTGACAACGATAGTGTCGATGCCAAATGGTTCGACCTCTGGCTGTAGCGATTGCATCCAGCCTTCGATACCGAACTTCGATGCGGCGTAGGCAGCACAGAAAGTATAGCCGACAAGGCCTGCAGTTGATGAGATGGTGATGATCTGGCCGGAACGCTGTTTGCGCATAACCGGCAGGACGGCACGGGTTACATTCATCGGACCGATGAGGCTTGTCTGTAGCTGCTGATCCATCTGCTCGGGGGTCAGCTCCTCAAAAAAGCCTGCATAAAAGTTGGCGGCATTGTTGACCAACACATCTATATGGCCAAACCGGTCGACGGAGGTTTTAGCGGCGGATGCGGCGTCGGCAGGTTTTGTGACATCCAGCTTGACAATAAGCAGATTCCCGGCCTGGCCAAGGGTTTTCGCTAATTTGTCGGTATTGCGCCCTGTGGCGACAACATTGAATCCGGCAGCTAGGGCCGCTTTGGTGATATCGACGCCCATGCCGCGACCGGCACCGGTAATCATCCACACTTTTTCGTTTTTCATAACATTACTAATTGTGAGTGTTTATTTACTAAGAATTATAAATTGGACTCAGACTGTTTGATCCACCTGTTCCATCTGTATTTTATTCATACGGCCACCATGCACTTTGATTTTGGATAAAGCCGTTTCGATCTCATGAAGATCTGAAGAAGTGAGCTGGACATTGACGGCTCCTAGGTTCTCTTTCAGGTGATCTACACTGCGGGTGCCTGGGATTGGAACAATCCAGGGCTTTTGTGCCAGCAGCCATGCTATGGAAATTTGGGCAGGTGTTGCGTTCTTTTCTTCTCCAAATTGTCTCAGGAAATCCACAATCGACATATTTGCGGCTATGTTTTCAGGAGTAAAACGATCGAAACCAGAGCGAAGGTCCGTTTTGGGGTCGAACTTTGTACGGGCATTTATTTTCCCTGTCAAATAGCCCAATCCGATTGGCCCCCAGGGGACGAAGCCGATGCCTAACTCCTCACAAGTGTTTAGTGCGCCGTTATGTTCCGGATCTCTTGTCATAAGCGAATATTCAGTTTGAATAGCCGTAACCGGTTGAACGGCATGCGCCCGGCGGATTGTCTTTGCACTCGGTTCGGAGAGACCGAAGTGCAATACTTTCCCCTCCTGGATCAGGTCTTTAATTGCACCTGCTACATCCTCGATGGGTATTGCCGGATCAACCCTATGCTGATAATAAAGGTCGATCCGGTCGGTCTTAAGGCGCTTAAGGGACTCCTCAACTACCTTTTTGATGTGTTCCGGTCTGCTATCCAGCCCTATTGTACCATCGATCTTAAAACCGAATTTGGTGGCGATGATAACCTGGTCGCGGAAAGGTGCTAACGCTTCTCCAACAAGCTCTTCGTCTGTATATGGACCATAGACTTCGGCGGTATCAAAGAAGCTGACGCCTTTTTCAAATGCTGTACGAATGGTCTGAATGCCCTGGGCCTTTTCTGCCGGCGGACCATAGTTCGCCATAATACTCATGCACCCGGCACCTAGCTCGGATACTTCCAGGTTTCCCAATTTTCGTGTATTCATGTTATTTTTTTTATGGGGCGCGTTATCACCCCGGTTATTGCTGTCCTTAGGCCGATCCGGTGATCCCGCCCAGGATAGCGGGGCTACCGCCAAAGCTGCTCCCACAAGCGTGGCCCTGGTCACAAAGTCGCGGCGACTGAGCCCTGGGATAGTTCCGGTATTCAATTCAGTGTTCTGCTTCTTCTTTTTCATAAATAGAGTATTCAACAGTGTTCTAAGGTACTGTGGAAGTTAGCGGTCGATGACGGACATGTTTATTTCGTCGTGGCGCTGACCTGCCGCTGGTGTGAGGTTATTTAACCGTTCGAGTTGACCGGCACTTAGCTGGATGTGGTCGGCGGCGATGTTCTCCTCTACCCGGGCGACACGTTTTGTGCCGGGGATGGGGGCAATGTCGTTGCCCTGCGCCAGCAGCCAGGCCAATGCTATTTGCGCTGGTGTTGCTCCTATTTGGGCGGCGACAGCCTTGACCTCATCGACGATACGCAGGTTGCGCTGGAAGTTCTCGCCGGTGAAACGAGGGTTGGTCTTTCGCCAGTCGTCGTCGGAGAACTGGTCGGGCGATGTGATATCGCCAGTAAGGAAGCCGTGACCAAGCAGCGAATAAGGAACGAATCCAATGCCCAATTCGCGCAATAGTGGCAGTAGTTCGGCTTCGGGATCGCGGCTCCAAAGGGAATATTCTGTTTGAAGCACGGCGACCGGGTGTACGCGATTGGCGCGGCGGATTGTTTCAGGGCCTGCTTCGGAGAGGCCGATGTATCGGATCTTACCCGTGGCGACCAGTTTGGCCAGCGCGCCGACAGTGTCTTCGATGGGGACTTTCGGGTCGACCCGATGCTGGTAGTATAAGTCGATGTGGTCGGTGCCAAGTCGCTTCAGGGAGCCTTCAACTGCGGCGCGAATATTCGCCGGGCTGCTGTCGATGACACCGGGGCCGCCGCCGGAATGGGAGACGAGACCGAATTTGGTGGCCAGCACTACTTCATGCCGGCGATCTCTGATGGCTCGGCCGACGAGTTTTTCGTTGGTGTACGGTCCGTAGATCTCGGCGGTATCAATATGGGTCACGCCCAGGTCGATTGCCCGATGGATGGTGCGGATGGATTCGGCGTCGCTGCCTTCGCCGATATTGTAATAACCGGCCATTGACATGGCGCCGAGCCCTATGCGGGACACGTCGAGTCCCCCGAGTGAGATGTGCTTTATACTGTCGTTGTTCATGACCGTTGTATTTAGGATACAAAGGTCACAACAGGATTAATGTAGAAATAAAACAAAACAAAGGAAAAAGTATAAATATCAAAGGTGGACGGCTCTTATCGATTTGGGTATATGTCCCGTTTTCTTTTTAAAGAAGTTGTTGAAGTACGTAGGATATTCAAAACCAAGGGCATAGGCAATTTCGGCAATATTCCAGTCTGTGTGCTGCAAGAGTGCTTTGGCTTCGCTGATGATCCGCTCGGCAATATGTTCGGTGGTGGTTTTCCCGGTAATTTCTTTTACTGCGCTATTTAGATAGTTCACGTGTACGGACAAATGTCTAGCAAAATCCTGGGCGGCTTTTAATTCCAGCGACTGTTGGGTGCTCTCGATAGGGAACTGCCTTTCCAGCAGTTCAAGAAATACAGAGGTGATCCGCGCGGCCGCATTTTTTTGCTGTGTATGGCTTTCAGTAGGCTGCATTTTCAGCGCCTCGTGAATCAACAGATTTATGTAGTTCCTGATAATTTCATCTTTGTATTGGTATGCGGTTTCCTGTTCCGCAATCATCTTTTGAAAGATAGCAGCGAGGTCCTTTCTTTGCGCCTTATTTATCGCCAAAATGGGGGTGCCTCCTATTTGAAATAAAGGGGAATGCAGAAGGCCCTCGGAGCGTTCGCTTAACTTTAAGAAATCTTCGGTAAACAGGCTCGCGTAGCCTACGTTTGTGGGCGACACCACCTCGCAGGAATAAGGTATATGGGGATTGCCAAAGAATAATATGGTTTCATCGGTCTCAAAACTCCTGTCGGCGTAGTGAAAGATATATTTGCCGGTATTCAGGCTGATCTTATAAAAGTCCTTACGGCTATAGCTGTGACCCTTGCCGGTTTTGCTGTCGATCTCATAAGCTTTGAACCCTTTTAGTCTTACTTCGCTATTGAAGTCGGAAGTGGGGGTGTATCTCTGCTTGTTCATGGGAGCAAAGTTAAGAAAATCAAAGGTATTGACTTGCTGAGTTTTTGCCCAACTGTAAACTACAGTGGCGTTTAAGGCGTTGGCATATAATTAAATATGGATGATCACCTCTTTGGCCCCTTTGAGTGCGACAGGTTTTAATGAAATTAACGGCCGACTAGGCTTGCCGGAAGATATCGGCAAGGCGGTGGTTTTCCCGGCCTCGGATGCAGTTTTATCACAGGTATTGAATTGACGGTTGATGGCGGGCAGGCAATGGTTTATGGCTGTAAAAATTTGTTTGTTGTTTGCCTCTGAACTTCTTCGATGATTTCCAAAAATGATGTGACACAAATGTGCCACATAAATTTGTTCGATTTGAAAAAATGGCATTTGTATGGGATTGACAATAAAGCAAAAAGGCCATCTCTGATGAGACGACCTTTAAAATTTTCGTGCCACATTTGTGGCACATTTCGTACCGTGTCGGGGAACTGGTTCGAACACCTTTCAAAATTTGTTGAAGATTTACTTTACGTAAGTCATTATAAATTGCAGGGCTTGCTATAGCGAAAAACAATAATGTGATGGCGTCGACCCATTTGCGTGCCACATTGAACCGGAGAAAGGTGTTCGAACGCCCCGTCATCCACCTTGGTTTTGACGGAGCCGAATCGGCTCGAAGCTTCGGGGCCGGCGGGAAAAATAGTTATGGAGACTCTGGCATTTTATGAGGATATTGAGGCTTTTAGGAGTAATGCGCAATAAAAAGGTCCCCTCACCGGCCATCAGTCAATATCACTTTCTGCCACGTAAATACGGATGGGACCTGCTGCTGGATATTGGCCGCATCGAGACCCTGGAGAATTTTGTCCTGGATAGTACGCCGCACCAATTGAGCTTCTACGAAATCCTTTTCCTGGAAAAAGGCAACGGGCATTTCATGCTGGATGAGCATAAGGTGGCGCTTACGCCGGGCACCATTATCTTCACCTCCCCGGGCCAGGTGCGGCGCTGGTACGCGAAGCGGCCGGTAAGCGGTTATGCGCTATTCTTCGACAAGGATTTCCTGAACCTGTTCTTTACGGATGAGCTCTTTCTTTACCGGTTCCAATATTTCCATCAATACGCGAATCCTGCAAGTATGAAAGTCCCGGCTGCAGCCTTCCGGCAGGCGGAAGATCTGCTAAAGGATATGGAACAAGAGTTTGTGGCGCTACGTAACGATAGCAGTCACCTTATCCGTGCGGTTCTTTGCCAGTTATTGGTCACACTTAACCGTTGGTATGCCGACGTCTACCAATTGCAGGGCGATACCTATGTCCACCCGGATTTCTTCCGGTTCCGTTCCCTGTTGGAGCAGAAATTCCGGACGCATCACCATGTGGCGGATTATATAATCATGCTCCGGATGAGTCCGGCGCAACTGAATAAGATTTGCCGGCAATACGGCGGCCTTTCCGCCCAAAAGATGATTCATCACAAGCTGTTATCGGAGATCAAAAAGGCGCTCCGTGGCAGGGAGACAGTCAGCGAGATCGCTTATTCATTCAACTTTTCTGATCCTTCCAATTTCAACCGATTCTTCAAACAGCTCGCCGGAACGACACCCCGGCAATTCAGGGATGCACTGTAAATGACCATCCTGTATTGAAAATGACCATGGTGACGAGGAGATGTCACCTAATTTTGTGCGAAAAAGAGGTATCGTATGATCAGACGAGTCGTGTTGATAATATTGTCGGGGTTGACAGCGCTGGTAGCGACAGGGCAGCAGTTGTTTGTAAATGGGAAAACGGGCGACGATGCGGCCCTGGGTACAAAGTCACAACCGGTGAAGACGATCCGGGAAGCGGCCAGACGGGCCAATGCTGATACAAAAAAGGGCCCGACTACGATTATTCTTACAGAAGGAGTGTACCTTTTGACGGAAACCGTGTTGTTTCATAACGACAAGTATTCCCGGGAAAACCGCCTGGTACTGCGCGCGGAGGTCATGCCGGACGATCCGGATTGGACGCCCAGGCGGATGCCGGTGGTAGTAACGGTAGCACCAATGATGCAGAGCGTAGGCGGAGAGGAAGCAAGGGGGCTACAGTTCGAACTGAGTCATGTGACAATCGAAGGGCTCCGGTTTTCGGGCAGCCCTGACTATTCTTATATCGATAGCCAAAACCTTAGCCGCTCATATCCCATCTGGAGGGACGGCAAGGATCTGGACGACCTCCTCGTGACCCAGTGTCTCTTTGCCGGAGATCCCGATGTACTACCACTGCATCTGGGAGTGATCGCCAATGGGCCGGGGCTGGTCATTGATCATTGTGTGTTCTTCCGTTGTAAGAATTCCGTTGTGTTCTGGAAGGCGAACGGCACGAGTCACCACAATGCGATGCGATACTGCCTGGTCTACGGCGGCTACTTCAGCGGTGTATGGACTACACAAGGCACCGGCGGGGACGATTTCGAGTTCCACCACAACGTCATCGTTCATTGCCGCACCGCCTGGATCAGGGAGAATGGAAGCACGCGTCATTACAAAGCACATGATTGTCTGTTCGCCGGCAACAATGACCTGGCGGGTTATGGCAGCGGTCCGGCAGGCGGCGGTGGACCAACTTCTACCGATTTTCTGCAGATGGAGAACGTGCAGTTGAAGGGTGACGTTCGCATCGAAATGGACCAGAGCCGGAGGAATTATTTGCAGTTGGCTGATGGGTCGGATGGAGTGGGGCTAAGGGCTGGGCTCTTTAAAGCATATTGACGATAGATGACGAAGTAACCGGACAGAAAATTACATTTTTCCACGATTATATGCAGGTGAAGGATGATTTTGAAGAGTGTTTAGGTACCCTTTATCGAACATTTGTTGAGCAACATAACGACAATTCCAGACGCTTAATCGAACAGGCGAAGAAATCATAAGGCCGCCTCGAAAAGAGACGGCCTTTAAAATTTTTGTGGCATAGCGTGCCACATTCGTACCGCGTCGGGGAGCTGGTTCGAACACCTTTCGAAATTTGTTGAAAGTTTATTATATGTAAGTCGCTTTAAGTTGCTCGGATTGCAATAGGAAAAAGTTCTAATTTTTGAAACTTCGTAATTCCCGTGCCACAAAGAGACTTCGAAAGGTGTTCGAACTCCCCGACGATAGACCCCCTGAGACAATCCGGCAATGGACGATTATTTGAGTAGCTTTATTCGTTGTAGCCACTTGTGTACTTCGGCGTCCGCGGCGACGGCTTTTTCTCCTTTGATGACAAACAGCCGACCATCTCGTTCGATGCCGCCGCGGGTTGTAAATCCGTCGGGTATCGTGCTGTGGGGGCATAGTAGCTTTACTGAAGCGAAGCCGCTGCCGACACCATAGCCTGCATTAGTGTTGAAGGGGACTACCGTTTTACCGCTGAGGTCATATTCGTGTAGAAAACTTTTCATGGGCGGTGGTATCTGCATGTCCCAGGTGGGGAAGCCGACGAATATGATGTCGTAGTGTTGGATGCTGTCGATCTTTGTTTTTAACGGCGGAAGATAACCGGTCTCGTTTTCGTGAACTACCTGTTGCACCGTCTGTTGGTAGTTCTCCGGGTAGGGCTTTTCCAATTCGAGCGACACGAGCGTGCCACCCATATATTTATGGATGATCTCGGCAATGGCCTGCGTGTTATGGGTGCGCGACAGATAGACTATTAGTATTTTTCGGGTCGAAGGTGGCTGTCCCTTAGCGCCGGTCGATGCCATAAGCAACGCAGTAAGAAGAATTGATAAGGATGTTTTATTTAGCATTTTGTCGGTTACTTTTTAGGAGCGGCCTCGACGCCTGAAAGCGAAAGTACAAAAGGGGGCAAACGGTCGCCTTCGATGTGGATCGCGGCTAGATTGCTGTTGAACCTCGTCAATTCCTCGGTAGTAAATTTAACATTGGCGGCGCCGGTATTTTCTAACATATGGGCCATCTGCGTGGTACCCGGAATGGGCACGATCCATGGTTTTTGGGCCAGCAGCCAGGCGAGTGAGATTTGACCGGGAGTGGCTTTTTTTTGTTCGCCCCAGGTTTTCAGCATTTTCACCAGTGCAACATTTTTCGCTAAGTTTTCGGGGGTGAAGCGGCCCTCTATCCCTCGGATGTCGCCCTGCGCGAAACGGGTGGATTCATCGATGGCTCCGGTGGTGAATCCTACGCCGAGCGGGCTCCAGCAAACAAAGCCGATGCCCAGTTCTTCACAAAGGGGAAGGATGGTTTCCTCCGGCCCTCGCCAGAGCAGCGAGTATTCGTTCTGTATGGCCGTGACGGGATGGACCGCATGTGCGCGTCTGACTGTTTGCGGGCCGGGTTCGGAAAGCCCGTAATGCAGTACCTTACCTTCTTTGATAAGGTCTTTTATGGTGCCGGCCACGTCTTCGATAGGGACATTCGGATCGACCCTGTGCTGATACAACAGGTCGATGCGGTCGGTACGCAGTCGCTTTAACATGCCCTCCACTGCCGTTCTGATATGTTCGGGCTGGCTATTTAATCCTCCGAGCATCTTACCGGTTTGTGGGTCGATGTTCCAGCCGAACTTGGTTTCAATGACAATTTTGTTCCGGAAAGATGCGACGGCTTCACCTAGTATCCGCTCGCATTCGAATGGGCCATAGGCTTCTGCTGTATCGAATAGGGTAACGCCGTTGTCAAACGCCGATCGGATGATCTTAATCATATCCGGCCGGTAGGGGATCGTGGTTTGATAGGTACGACCCATGTTTTGAACGCCTAGCCCGATGCTCGATACTTCCAACTGGCCTCCGAGCTTACGACGTCCGGGAGCTGTCGCGGGGGCCGGAGCATGCTGCGATTTTTGCGCTGTCCAATTTCTTGCCAGTGCGGTCGATGACAATAAAGAGGTGCCGGCCAGACTTAGACCGGATTTGAGGAGATGGCGGCGATCCATAGTTGTAGTGGTGAGTTTAGTGTTGTGGTGTTGTGTTGTTCATTTTAACCGGCCGTAGCAAGGTCGAAAAAGTGAGGGAGCCCATGGCCCATTTGGAGTTCTCTTTAATATAAACCTCCGTCACCATAAAGGCGTGGGTGACCTCGTTTCCACCGACCACGGCCAGCAGGTCAATGTCGTTTAACAGGATGGCGGTATTACCGAATAAGTTCACCGAGGCGCCGTAGACTTCCGTTTTTTTATACCAGATCCCACCGCCTTTGATGGTGTTCAGTTCCTGGATTTTACCCCAGCTGCCGCCCATATGGACGAAGACGCAGTTTTCGGCAAACAGGCCGTTCAGGGAATCTACGTTTTTGTCTGCCATCCATTTCCATTTGGCGGTGGAAAGGTTAAGGATTTCCTGTTCGTCCTTTGTTGTGCTTGCGGCTGGTGAGAACGGCAGTTTGGCCTGCGCATGGGACAGCAGCGTAAAGTCCATGCACATGAGTAGTACAATGATCGCTTTATTCATGATTAGTCAATTTTTCTTTCGCCAAGCCATTTGACCATGGCGGGGTCGCGGTGGTCAAAAAAGCTGCTGGCATTCGTGTCCAGCGTTTTGATGCTTTCCATTTCTTCGGCGCCCAGCTCGAAGTCAAAGACATCGATGTTTTCTGCCATCCGCTCCTTTCTGACCGACTTGGGAATGGCGATCACGCCGCGCTGCAAAAGCCAACGAATGACAACCTGTGCGATGGACTTGTTGTGTTTGCTGGCGATACCGGCCAGCAGTTCATTGTGAAAGAGATTGTTTTTTCCTTCGGCGAATGGTCCCCATGATTCGATTTGTACGTTGTTTTCCTGTAGGAATTTTTGGGCGTCGAGTTGCTGATGGAAGGGATGGGTTTCTATCTGGTTGATGGCCGGCCTGATCTCATTGTGGATGATCAGGTCGATGAGCCGGTCGGGGTGAAAGTTACTGACACCGATGGCCCGGACACGCCCTGCCTTGTAAAGCTCCTGCATGGCCCGCCATTCACCGTATACGTCGCCGTAAGGCTGGTGAATGAGGTATAGATCGAGATAATCCAGCTGGAGCTTTTTGAGGGATTGCTCGAAGGCTTTTTTTGTTCCTTCGTACCCGTTGGACTGTATCCACAACTTGGTGGTGATGAACAGGTCGCTTCTGGAAATGCCGCTTCTTTTTATGGCCTTACCGACCGCTTCTTCATTTTCGTAAGACTGGGCGGTGTCGATCAGGCGATAGCCGGTCTCGATGGCATCTACAACGCTTCTTTCGCATTCCGCCAGGTCCTTGACCTGAAAGACGCCGAATCCCAGCATCGGCATTTTTACCCCATTATTCAATGTAACTGTCTGCATGCTTTTTTCCAATTTATGATACAAAGGTCCTGCCTTGTTTGCTCCTGAATGGTATATGGATTGCGGTTTCGCCTACCAAAATTGCTGATCGGAAAGGTCCTGGGGGGGTAAGGCAAATATTTTGGTAATTTTAGGTATGGACAAACTATTGCGGTTTGAGACGGTGAATGATTACAACGTTTTCAATAACAATGAGACGTTGCATCCCCTCGTGAGCGTGGTTGATCTTTCGAAGGCGGCGCCCCGGCAAGGATCAAAGATGTACTTTGGTTTCTATACGGTATTCCTTAAGGACGTGAAGTGTGGCGACCTGGTGTATGGCAGGCATACGTATGACTACCAGGAGGGGACCTTGGTTTTTTTGGCTCCGGGACAGGTGGCGGGTATGAACAGCAACGGCGAGACCTATCAGCCGAAAGGATATGCATTGGTATTCGACGCGGATCTGATCCATGGGACGGCGCTGGGTAAACACATGCAGGAGTATTCTTTTTTTGGGTATCAGTTCCATGAAGCGCTGCATTTATCGGGCAGCGAACGGAAGATCGTGCTGGATTGTTTTTCCAAGATCGAATATGAATTGTCGCATGCCATCGACAAGCACAGTAAACGATTGATCGTAGCCAATATCGAGCTGTTCCTGGGCTATTGTGTTCGTTTTTACGACCGCCAGTTCATCACGCGGGAAAATGTGCATAAAGGGATTTTGGAGAAGTTTGAATCGCTGTTGAATGAATATTATGCCTCGGATAAATCGCAGACGCTGGGGCTGCCGTCGGTGGCTTATTGCGCTGGAGTGCTGCACCTGTCGGCAAGTTATTTTGGCGACCTGATCAAAAAGGAGACGGGGAAAACGGCTCAGGAATATATTCAGGCCAAAGTGATCGACCTGGCGAAAGAGCGAATGTTTGATAGGGACAAGTCGGTCAGTCAGGTTGCTTATGAGCTGGGGTTTAAGTACCCGCAGCATTTTACTCGGTTGTTCAAGCAGCGGGTGGGAATGACGCCGAATGAATACCGGACGGCGAATTGAGGAAAGCCGGTTTTCCTGTGCCACAGGAATATGTCTACCTGTCGGAATTGTCGAACACCCTTAGATGCTGATATACAACAAACAAAAAAGCCGAAATCTTTGAATTTCGGCTTCATATTAAAAAAAGTACCGCGTAGGGGAGCCAGTTCGAACCATTTGCGCGATTTATTGAAAAACTGTTATATCTAAAACAGTTTGCTTTACCGAGTTGCAAAAACCCATTGCCAGAATAGCGGGCTATTTGTATTTATTTTAACAATTCGGGGAAGATTCGAAAAAAGGATAATTAATAAGGACGGTAAAGGGCTAGACCGTACCGCCCTGGGCAATGGGTTCTTCCGCCGGGATGGTGTCGGGAATGATCTTGCCAAAATAGGCGATCAACAACGTGGTGGTTCCGATGATGGTTTCGGCTTCGGCCCGGCCGAAGTTGCCGAAGGAGGGGGGATGGTGGCCCTTGTTGGCGAGGGTATAGTTGGAGCCGAGGATGGCTTCTATATAGTCATAGGTGGTGGAGAAATGCTTTTTGAGCCACTGGAATTCGCTTTTGCTGGTCAAGTTCTTTCTGATGTTGGTGAACTGTGCATTAATGGGGTCGATGGCGGAGCGGCAATGGGCGACGGCGGTGTCATACTGGCCGGCAATGAAATGTCGGGTCGCCTCCCGGAGCTCGTCTTTTGCGATAGCATACTCTTTTGGCAACAGAATAGAGACGGCAGGTATTTCGACGAGTGCGCCGGCATTGTAGCCGAGGCCGAGCAGGATCTTATTGACCCATAGGGAATGGGCGATCTGGAAATATTGATGGGCCTGGGGGGTCTCGAAGCCGTGGATCACCGGTCGGGTTTCATTGTTGGGCTTGCCGGTGAGCACATCTTCCGTTATGGCGACCTGGATGGTAATCTTCAGTTGGGCGGCCAGGTCGCCTTGCCGGTATTTTTCGATTTGAAAAAGGGTTTCGGCGGTGAGCGGGAACTGGAAGGTCACGGGAATAGGGTTGTGCATGAAGATCGGCCAGCTGACTTGCATCGTCGCCTGGGACGCGACAAAATATTTTTCGGTTACCGATAATTCAGCGGAAACGCTGAGCACGGTAAAGAATTCTTTCGGGTTGGCGTTACCGGTGCGGTTGGGCGTGAAGTCGATTTTTACGGGGATATAGAGACGCGGGCCTTCGACGCTGCCGTGGGCGGTGATCTGGTCCGTTTGAACAGTCATTTCCTGGGGGATCCCGGCGATGGTAGGGCGGGTGTTCATTTGCATAAGCAAGATTCGTTTTGCGGGAAGGTAGGGATAATTTTCCTCGGGCGGAAGATGGGAGGGCTGGCAGAAAGCGGGATGTGTATAATTGACGCTATGGTTGATCAGGCGAGGGTAGTAGCCTTCTCAAGGCTTGTGGCGTGATAATACGGTTGATTGTCTTGTTATTTCATCAAATTCGGGAAGACGGCTTTGGCGGCTAGCCTGATTTCGTTAATATAGCCGGGGTGGATGATGATTTCTATTTTGACTCCTTCCTGGTAGTCAATAAAAATGTGTGAGCCGTATTTGAAGAGTGATGGGACGAGTTGGGTATTTTTAGACGTTACGAGGGAATAGCCCATGGCGACGGTATTGGTTTTAAATGAAAGGTCGATGGTGGGATCGGCCTCTGAGTCTTGCCGGTCAATGGGTGGGACGATAATGGGTTTAACCCGATGTTTGCCTGCGTAGGATACAAATCGAATAGCGTCTTCAGAATAATGGGCTTCGCCTTTGTCTATTTCTATCCGGGTAATGTGGAGAAGACGGCCAAAGTAGCGGTAAAAAAGGACGAGTTTGGGCTTTGGGATACCTACGTCTCCGGTTGGGTCAAACTCTCCGTGATTGATGACGTAGGCAAGGTTCCCGATTTTCTCAAATTGTTCTCCATTAAAATAGGCTGCTTCAAATCCACCTCCCCAAAGATGATTGACGGTATAAAGGGACGTCCGTTCAAGGGTAAGGAGCTGGGCGATTAGTCCGCAGTTTATCTCCACGGCATAGTCGAGGGATCCCTTGGCGGCAATGGTCCGCATCTCCATACGCTGGTTGATGAGATTTAGGTAACGTTGTGTCCCGGATGCACAAGCGTAAACGGTTCCATAGACGTCGGTTTGAAGGATGTTCCAAACGCCTGATTTGATGTCGAGCAGGTCCGGAGTGACTTGATGGGCGATCTTTGGAACGGTGAAAACGCGCAAATGGACTTTGGGGTCGCCCGGTTTGTAGGTGACGTGGACGAGGCAGAGCTTGGAATGTGCGAATTTTTCTGCGAAAGGATACTCGTCCAGGAACTCATGCATACGGTCGATGTGAACGTCGTCGTCGAAGTATTTACAGCGTAGGGTAAATTCCTTTAGAAACTCTTTGATCTCGTTGCCGTATCCGGCAAATTCTATGCACACTTTGCCCTTGACAATGTACATTTTTTGGGCGAGCGCGCTGGGATGGTAAGGAAGTTGAATATCCAGGTGAGGAGTTAAGTCAAAGGCATTGGTGGGCAGCTCGATGGATTCCGGTCGTTCAGCGCTAGACCATAGGAGATCGCTGAAGAGGAACGGCATGTTGTGGCTGTTGTTGAATGCGATGAGGGACATAAGGGCTAAGGTAATTAAATAGAATCATGGTCAGACTCTTTTAAGCAGCAGATTTAGTTGCCTGAAATAATGGGTTAAAATACGGTACTGGCCCTCTGGCGTTTTTGTTATATTCCCGGTTTAATATAAGTCATGGAGGTCATATTTGACACAAACGCATATCGGAAGCTGGCAGCGGGCCGACAACCGGAGGAAATTATTGAATTATTCAGACAGATTCGGAGTGCTGAGAGCATCGCGGGGATTTCGGCGTATATGTCGCCGGTTGTTTGGTTGGAGCTGTTCGTTCACCTGGCGGATTTGACGGATCCGCATCTGCCAGAGTGTATGGGGGCTGTGATTGGCAGCTATCTGCATAGCCGGGTGGATGAAGTAAAGATGGACTTTCGCCTGATGCACAGGGCGGATGTTATGGTGGCGGCTACTTTGTTTGGTTTTCAGGATGCAGGTGAGGACCGTATACTGGCCGATTTTGATCGGTTAGCGGGGTTGATATATGGCCGGCCTGGGCCGGAGATTCTGGTAACCTATAATGAATATTTAAGAAGTCTTGCGAGTTTCGCGGAAGGTGAGGAGGTGGCTTTTATGGCAAGGTTCGAAGAGCTAAAGCAAGAATTTTGGGAGAAATACAGAGGAGAAAAGGATATCATAAAGAAGATGAAGGACTCCGGCTTCTTAGACCGCCTGGCGGTGTTTGGTGTAGTCAAGGCAGGAATGACTGCGGGGGTGGATGTGTTAAAAATGACGGAAGCGGAAATCGCCCAATGTATCGGGATTATAAAGGATTATTTTCAGGCGCCATCTTTTCTGGCGATGGATATCGCGGCCCGGATGATCGGAAATGAAGACTTTAATATAGCCAAAGGCAGCAGACGGAATTGGTATTGGGATTACCAGATGCTGTTCTATATTTCGGCTCACACGGATAAACTATTGGTGACGGATGACAAAGCAATGATCGACGCAGCAAAAGCCGCCGGCGTAGGGGATAAGGTAACCCGGCTGGCGGATTATGTGAACAAACTCGGCCTGGCAATTGAGTTGAAACCTAGCGCGCTAAAAAGTATCGTAGTGACTGGTCATATACCCATTGGGCAGGATATGACCCTGGAGGGTATCGCAGCGCAGTTGGGTGTGCCGGTGCAGGATTTGTCACCTGAAAATCTTCCGGAATATAAACAGGCGTACGCATCCGCATTGGAAAGTATGGAGACAGTTAGACGAATCATTAGCCCATTCTATGAGGAGGCGTTACAGAATGCGGCTACGAATGGCGATAAACACCTTGAATTAGTTGATGTTGGGAAATTCATCATGCTTACCCGGCTCCCGATCCGGCTCGTTGAGCCGGGTGAAAGTCCGGATTTTATTATAGAATACAATGGTGAAAGAATAGGTGTAGAACATGCTCGGCTATTAAACCAAACTGAACAGCACGCGGTCGGGAAGGCGTTGACTTTGTTGAACGGGGCAGAGAAATATGTAAGGCAAATAAGGCCGGATGTTACGGGATTGTTTGATGTGTCTCTAGTGAAGCATGGAGCCGTTTACAATGGAAAGAAATTTATGGATCTGACGAAGCCGGAGATACCGGTGGTTACGGGGATTTTAGGTGAATATATTATTTCGTTATATGAGCAGAAGCAGGGGGCGGTACCTGACTTTGTTGATCGGGTTGCCCGACATGATA
>Ga0210396_10001195_pt1 | contig 29106 bp, 33 predicted proteins | sample IncBWH17OmetaG_FD_155466 | JGI IMG/M metagenome (GOLD analysis project Ga0210396, IMG submission 155466) | Forest soil microbial communities from Barre Woods Harvard Forest LTER site, Petersham, Massachusetts, United States - Inc-BW-H-17-O ...
CTCCCGTGTCGGGTGCGGTGACTTCGCCGTCGACCACGCGGGTGAAGAAGTCGAGGCCCACCGCCCGCACCAATGGCGCCGCGAACGGGTCATTGATGATCGGGTTGGGCTCGGCGCTGGCCACGGCGCGTGCGGCGGCGACCATCGTGGCGGTGGCGCCGACGCTCGAGGCCAGATCCCAGGTGTCTTGCTCACTTCGTGTCATGGTGCTCCTATTTCAGCTCAGCGCTTACATAGTTCACGTCACCGAACGGGGCGTCGTCGCCGTCGATCGGTGGCAGTCCGTGTCGGGCCACTAGGTCATCGGTGATCGTGATGTCGGTGCGCCAGCCGTGGTCGGCCAAATACGTTCCCGCATCCGTGCGATTGTCGAAATAGACCAGGCCCGCCATGTCGAGCTCAAAGCCGTGGCGGTTCCATCGCTCGGACTGGCGGCCCATGCGTCTCCTGAGCTCTCCTTCGTTGAGCTCGTTGATGTCGGGCAGGCCTTCGGTGGCGAATCGGCTCCCAGACACGCTCAGGGCAGTGATCTGGTCGAGCAACCGATCCTGGGCCTCGGCGGGCAGATAACCCAGCAGCCCCTCGGCGATCCAGGCGGTCCGCTGCGCCGGGTCGAAGCCGGCCGCTTTCAACGCCGTGGGCCAGTCGTTGCGCAAGTCAACCGCTACCGCGCGACGATCCGCGGTCGGCTCGGCACCGAGGCCGGCCAGCGTCGTGGTCTTGAAGTCGATCACCTGAGGCTGATCGACTTCGAACACTGTGGTGCCGGGCGGCCAGGGCAGCCGGAAGGCGCGCGAATCCAGGCCAGCCGCCAAGATGACGGCCTGCTGGATACCGTCCCGCGCGGCGTTGAGGAAGAAGTCGTCGAAGTATCTGGTGCGCATGCCCATCGCATCGGCGAACCGCTGCAAACCGATGGCCGCGTCCTCGTCGAGATCGCGGGGATCGAGCTCACCTCCGGCCATCCGGGCGAAGAAGTCAATGCCCACCGCCCGAACCAGCGGCGCGGCGAACTGATCGTTGACCAGCCCGTTCGGGGACCTGCTTGCGACCGCCCGCGCCGCGGCCACCATCGTCGCCGTCGCTCCCACGCTGGACGCCAGGTCCCACGTGTCACCCTCGAACCGGGCACTGCCCGCACGCGTCATTCATCGCCCCTTGTCAGCCTTCGAGATACCGCTTTCGATATTTAGCGAATGCAATGAGCCACCCAAACTCTACGCCTTCTTCTGGGGCCTCCCCGGCGGCCCACAGAGGACCTACGCGCACCAGCTGTTAGTCTCGTACACGGTTTGACGCGCGACGCCGTACTCCTGCCTGCGGGTATTGGGCGCGTGACGCAGGACCATCGGCTGCGCAGGAGGAAGAGTGCTTTCGGCTTTCATCTCATCGCTGCGGACAGTCGACCTGAGACGGAAGATCCTCTTCACGCTGGCGATCGTCGTCCTCTATCGGGTCGGCGCCGCGCTGCCGTCCCCCGGCGTCAACTACAAGAACGTGCAGGAGTGCATCAAAGAGGCCACCGGCGGCGAAGCCGGACAGATCTACTCGCTGATCAACCTGTTTTCCGGCGGCGCGCTACTGAAGCTGACGGTGTTCGCGGTGGGGGTGATGCCGTACATCACCGCCAGCATCATCGTCCAGCTGCTCACCGTGGTCATCCCTCGGTTCGAGGAACTGCGCAAGGAAGGCCAGGCCGGCCAGGCCAAAATGACGCAGTACACCCGCTATCTGGCCATCGCGCTGGCCGTCCTGCAGGCCACCAGCATCGTGGCGCTGGCGGCCAACGGCGGGCTGCTGCAGGGCTGTCAACAGGACATCATCGTCGATCAGAGCATCTTCACGCTGATCGTGATCGTGCTGGTGATGACGGCCGGCGCGGCGCTGGTGATGTGGATGGGCGAGCTGATCACCGAACGCGGCATCGGTAACGGCATGTCGCTGCTGATCTTCGTCGGCATCGCCGCCCGCATTCCTTCCGAGGGAAAACAGATCCTGGACAGCCGCGGCGGGGTCATCTTCGCCGCTGTCTGCGTGGCCGCGCTGATCATCATCGTCGGCGTGGTGTTCGTCGAGCAGGGCCAGCGCCGGATCCCGGTGCAATACGCCAAGCGCATGGTGGGCCGGCGCATGTACGGCGGAACCTCGACGTATCTGCCGCTGAAGGTCAACCAGGCCGGCGTTATCCCGGTCATCTTCGCGTCCTCGCTGATCTACATTCCGCATTTGATCACCCAGCTGGTGCGCAGCGGCACCGGTGGTGTGGGCAATAGCTGGTGGGACAAATTCGTCGGGACGTACCTGTCCGACCCCAGCGACCCGGTGTATATCTGCATCTACTTCGGGCTCATCATCTTCTTCACCTACTTCTACGTGTCGGTGACCTTCAACCCCGACGAACGCGCCGACGAGATGAAGAAGTTCGGCGGCTTCATCCCCGGCATCAGGCCCGGCAAACCGACCGCCGACTATCTGCGCTTTGTGCTGAGCCGGATTACCCTGCCGGGCTCGATCTACCTCGGCGTGATCGCGGTGCTGCCCAATCTGTTCCTTCAGATCGGCGCCAGCGGCGGGGTCCAGAACCTACCCTTCGGGGGTACGGCCGTTCTGATCATGATCGGCGTCGGTTTGGATACGGTCAAACAGATAGAGAGTCAGCTCATGCAGCGCAACTACGAAGGGTTCCTGAAGTGAGACTTGTTTTGCTGGGACCGCCGGGAGCGGGCAAGGGGACGCAGGCCGAAAAGCTCGCCGAGAAGCTGGGGATCCCGCAGATCTCCACTGGCGAACTCTTCCGGCGCAACATCGAAAACGGCACCAGACTCGGCCTGGAAGCCAAACGCTACCTGGACGCCGGTGACCTGGTGCCCTCCGAGCTGACCAACCAGCTGGTCGACGACCGGATCGACGAACCGGACGCGGCGGGCGGTTTCATCCTGGACGGATACCCACGCTCGGTAGAGCAGGCCAAGGCGCTGCACGAGATGCTCGAGCGCCGCGGGACCGACATCGACGCCGTCGTGGAGTTCCGCGTCTCGCAGGATGAGCTGTTGCAGCGGCTCAAAGCGCGCGGTCGCGCCGATGACACCGAAGACGTCATCCTCAACCGGATGAAGGTCTACCGCGAAGAGACCGCGCCGCTGCTGGAGTACTACAGCGGCCAATTGAGGACCGTCGATGCCGTCGGCTCCACGGATGAAGTATTCGCCCGCGCGCTGCAAGCGCTGGGACAATAATTCAGATGCGCACCCTGGCACGGCTCCGAAGTCGCCGGGTCGTGCCGCAGCGCAGTGCCGACGAACTCGACGCGATGGCCGCGGCCGGCGCGGTGGTCGCGACCGCCCTGCAAGCGGTCCATGCGGCCGCGGGTCCCGGGGTTTCGAGCCTGAGTCTTGATCAAATCGCCGAGTCGGTGATTCGCGAAGCCGGCGCCATTCCGTCGTTCCTGGGCTATCACGGCTACCCGGCGTCGATCTGCGCATCGATCAACGACAGGGTGGTTCATGGCATCCCGTCCGCCGCGGAGGTCCTCTCACCTGGTGACCTGGTATCCATCGACTGCGGTGCGGTGCTGGACGGCTGGCACGGTGATGCGGCGATCAGCTTCGGGGTCGGGACCCTCGACCCAGCTGACGAAGCGCTCTCGCAGGCCACCAGGGAATCGCTGGAAGCCGGAATCGCGGCGATGATTGCGGGCAATCGGTTGACCGACGTCGCGCACGCCATCGAACGGGGCACCCGTGCGGCCGAGGTCCGCTATGGACGCCAATTTGGCATCGTGCAGGGATACGGGGGCCACGGCATCGGCCGTCACATGCACATGGATCCGTTCCTGCCCAACGAGGGCGAACCAGGGCGTGGCCCGCTGCTGGCCCCCGGTTCGGTACTGGCCATCGAACCGATGCTGACGCTCGGAACAGGCAAAACGGTGGTGCTCAACGACGAATGGACGGTCACCACAGCCGACGGGTCGCGTGCCGCACACTGGGAACACACCGTGGCGGTTACTGAAAACGGGCCGCGCATCTTGACCCTGGTCTGACGCGGGCCTCTCGTACCCGCGAGTGTCGTGAACTAAACGTCGACTCCGCTCGTTTCACTAAGTGGAGGTGATCGAGTGGCTCGGGTGGCCGGGACCGCGGCTGCGGAAGCCGCTCTCATGAAGGCGCTCTATGACGAGCATGCCGCGGTTTTGTGGCGCTATGCGCTGCGGTTGACGGGTGACGCCAGCCAAGCCGAGGACGTCGTCCAGGAAACGCTGCTGCGGGCCTGGCAGCATCCCGAGGTGATCGGCGACACAGAGCGGTCGGCGCGGGCGTGGTTGTTCACCGTCGCTCGCAACATGATCATCGACGATCGACGCAGCGCACGGCACCGCAATGTCGTCGCTTCCATCGACGAAGAAGGCGCGCCTGAGCAGTCCACGCCGGACGAGGTGAACGAAGCGCTGGACCGGTTGCTGATCGCAGACGCGATGGCCCAGCTGTCCGCCGACCACCGGGCCGTGATCGAGCGGTCTTACTACCGCGGATGGACCACAGCACAAATTGCTACAGACCTACAGATCGCCGAAGGAACAGTGAAGTCGCGACTACACTATGCCGTGCGGGCATTGCGGCTCACTCTGCAGGAACTTGGAGTCACACGATGACGACGAAGGGGTTTACTGAGGGACCCATCCGGTCGGTCGTCGGCTCCGAATACTTGAGGGTGACAGGAGATGGATGACATGAGGACGCCAGTATGGGGAATGGGCCCGCCCGGTGACAACGAGGTACGGAGCCTGAACATCATGGGTGGCAACGACCGCTACGCGATGTGGGATGCCGCATACGTGCTGGGGTCTCTGTCTGCCTCCGACCGCCGTGAATTCGAGACGCACATGGCCACCTGCCCGGAATGCCGGGAGGCTGTCGCCGAACTCAGTGGTGTGCCGGCGCTGCTGTCGCAGCTCGACGGTGATGTAGTGGCCGCGATCAATGCATCTCAGGCCGCAGTGGGGACGCCACCGGCGGCACCGGAAATGTCGCCGGAGTTATTGCCGTCATTGTTGGCAACCGTGCGCTGGCGCCGCCGCCGTACCCGCGTGGCGACCTGGGTGGCCTCGGCCGCGGCTGCCGCGGTGCTGGGGATTGGCGTGCTCGTCGGTGTTGAGAATCAATCCTCCATAGTTCCGCAGCAGGTGACTTCGTCCGCGCAGCCGATGGCGCAGATCGGGACGAACCTGCTGGCCTCGACGGTGTCGGTGACCAGCCAGCACTGGGGGACGTTCATCGACCTGAAATGCGTCTGCCTGGCTCCGCTGACTGCTCACCATGACACGCTGGCGATGGTCGTGGTGGGTCGCGACGGCACTCAAACTCGGTTGGCGACCTGGGTGGCCGATCCCGGCCACACTGCGACGCCCGCGGGCAGCATTTCGACTCCGATCAACCAGATCGCTGCCGTGCAAGTCGTTTCCGCTGATACCGGCGAGGTTTTGCTGCAGCGTTCGCTGTAATTTGGCACCGGCGGTGAACTGAAGCCGCCCGCCCGTCGTGTTACAAGGCATGCCAAGGAAGCAACGGGTGGTCGACCACATCGTCGAACGCCTCGCGGCAATCGGCGTCGACCACATTTTCGGAGTGGACGGCGCCAACATCGAGGATCTGTACGACGCGGCCCACTTCCGCCCCGGAATCACCGCGGTGCTGGCCAAACACGAGTTCGCCGCCGCAACGATGGCCGACGGGTACAGCCGCAGCGGTGCCGGGCTCGGAGTGGTGGCGGCGACCTCGGGTGGCGGTGCGCTGAATCTGGTCGCGGGCCTGGGGGAAGCGCTGGCCAGCCGCGTTCCGGTGTTGGCGCTGATCGGCCAAACCCCCACCCCGATGGACGGCCTGGGCAGTTTCCAGGACACCAGCGGTCGTAACGGATCGCTGGACGCCGAGGCGGTGTTTTCCGCGGTGTCGGTGTCATGCGAGCGGGTGCTCACGCCGGAGGGCATCGTTTCGGCGCTGCCGAGCGCGATCGCCGCAGCGCGCACCGGTGGCCCGGCAGTTCTGTTGCTGCCCAAGGACATTCAGCAGGGATATGTTGAGGTCCCAGAGATCCTTGAGATCGACGCCAGGCGCCATGGACACGCCGCACAGGATCTGCGGCCGATCGGCAACCCGCACGCGATCGCCCAGGTGCTGCGCAAAGCGAACGGTGCGGTCACCATCATCGTGGGCGAGCAGGTGGCCCGAGACAACGCCAGGGCCGAGCTTGAAGCGCTGCGTGCGGTGTTGCGCGCGCGGGTGGCTACCGTCCCCGACGCCAAGGATGTCGCCGGCACCCCCGGTTTCGGCTCATCGTCAGCGTTGGGGGTAACCGGTGTCATGGGCCACCCGGGTGTGGCCGAAGCGGCGGCCGCCAGCGCCGTGTGCCTGGTGGTCGGCACCCGACTGTCGGTCACCGCGCGAACCGGCCTCGACGACGTGCTGGCGAAGGTGCGGACGGTTTCGCTCGGATCGGCGCAGCCATATGTTCCCTGCACCCATGTGCACACCGACGACCTGCGTGGCTCGCTGCGCATCCTGACCCAGGCACTGTCCGGGCGCGGACGGCCCACCGGCTTGCGGGTGCCCGACGTGGTGCGGCGAACCGAACTGAAGCCCCCGCCTTACGTGGGCGCCGGGGTGCGGTACCGCGACGCCCTGGCGGTGCTGGATGGTGTCCTGCCCGACGGGTCAGACATCGTCGTCGACGCCGGCAACACCGGCGCCTCGGCGGTCCACTACCTGCCGGCCCGGCGGGGCGGCAGATTCGCGGTCGCGCTCGGCATGGGCGGCATGGGTTACAGCTTCGGCGCCGGCATCGGGATGGCGTTCGGTCGTGCCAACAGCGGACGGCCCGATGGGCGCACCGTGGTGATTGCCGGAGACGGAGCGTTTTTCATGCACGGCATGGAGGTACACACCGCGGTGCACTACCGGCTTCCGGTGACGTTCGTGTTGTTCAACAACAACGCCCACGCCATGTGCGTGACCCGTGAACAGCTGTTCTATGACGACCTGTACAGCTACAACCGATTCAGTTCCAGCCAGCTGGGTGCCGGTCTGGCGGCGATGTTCCCGGGCCTGACGTCGGTAGACGTCAGCGACCTGGACGGGCTGGTAGCGGCGCTGCACACGGGGTTGGACGTCGACGGCCCGGCGGTGGTCAGCGTCGAATGCGCCGCCGACGAAATCCCACCGTTCGCCCCGTTCCTCACCGGCAAGCCAGTTAAAACCACTGCCACAGAAGAGATTCCAACCTCAAAGGAGAACCGCACCGATGTCGCTGCCAGCGCTTGACGATATCCCCACTCAAATCGAGGGGCTGACCCGCATCGAGACCCACCCTCGGGAAAAGGCCACCCCGATCATCATGGAGCAGATGCGGTCGGTGTACCCACACGACCAGGTCTTCGGTGAGTACTGCACCGTCAACGATTACGTCGACTGCCCGCCCGACGAGTTATTCGACTACATGGCGGACACCCGCAGCCTCGAGGAGTGGACCTACAGTCTGCGCGGTTTCACCCCCACCGACGAACCGGGCCTGTGGCTGGCCTTTGACCGCCTCGGTTCGGAGACAAAGATCTACACCCGAACCATTGTCAACGAGCAGGCCCGGACCATCGACTACCACTGCGCATGGGACCAGGGCAAGCACCTGTGGATGATCTATCTGATGCGCGTCATCGACGCCCAGGCAGTCCTCGACAAGCCCGGTTCGGTTGTGCTGTGGACCAATTGCCACCACCCGTTCTATGACAACAACGCGTATCCGGAGACGGCACCGCCCGAACGCCCGGTTTGGGTGGGCGATTTCTGGGACATGTTCGGTGCCGGCCACATGCTGGAGATGAAGAATCTCAAGGCAATCGCCGAGTACCGCCACCGCAACGGTTTGCCGGTGACACCTGAGTGGATGAGATAAGAGGAGATGAGGACATCGTGAGCCGACCCACCGTCAGTCTGACCGACGTTTCCACCTACCTGCCCGGCGAGCCGATCGGCGCGGAGTACTACGCGCAGTTCGCCGAGTCCGATGACCTACGTGACAACGTGATGTTCCGCGCCCCGGCGTTCCGCCATCACGTCGCGCCTGAAGAGACCGCGATCGACATGATCGAGCAGGCGGCGCAGGGTTTGATCGAAAGGCACGGCGAAGACGTCATCGAAGGGGCCGACGTGTTGATCACCCACACGCAGGTACCTGACATGGCGTTCTACGGCGAAGGCGGCGGCATCGCGCACCGCTTGGGCATGCGGCCCTCCTGGGTGCTCGACCTGAATAACGGCGGGTGCGCTGGGTTTGTGCTGGCGCTCAACGTGGCTCGGCAACTGCTGTCGTCGGGGGCAGGGCACACAGCGCTGATCGCCATCGCGCAAAACGCCGCAGGACACGTCTTCGATCAGGACGGAGTTCGCCGCAAGGCGCAGTCGGCAGTGCCCGGCGACGGCGCGGCGATCGGTCTGGTCACGCTGTCCGACCAATCACCCATTCTCGATATCGAGTGCCGCACCTATGGCGAATACGCCGGCGAGATGGTGCTGGCCTCGGACCCGCCCCGCAAGTGGTGGGCAGCCGGTAACGGTGAGCTCTCCATCGGCTTCACCGAAAGCAAGGTCACCAAGGTGCTGGCCCGCGGCAACCGGCAGGTCCCCGAGGTGGCGCTGGCGGTCTGCGACCGAATCGGCTTGCCCGCCAAGGACATCGACCTGCTCGTGACCAACCAACCCAACCGCGCGTTTCTGCGCAATTGGCGGGAAGCGCTCGAATTGCCCAAGGAACGGCATCGGGACACCTTCGATGAGTGCGGCAACCTGTTCGGCGCCGGTATACCGATCAACCTGGATCACGCGATATCCGACGGCCAGGTCAAGGCCGGCGACGTGGTCATGATGGCGGGCTTCGCACACGCCGGCGACTTCGCCGGCGCGGCGGCGGTGCGCTGGGGCGGGCGGGACTGATGCACACCGTCGCCAGCACTGCCACCGCCGAGATCGGTGGCGCGTTTCCCAACGCGATCGACCCGTTTGCGTTGTCGCTCAACGAGAATCCATTCCCACCGCTCCCAGGGGTGCGGTCGGCGTTGATTCGTTCGATCGATGCGGCCAACCGGTATCCGGAGTTTCTGCCTGAGCGGTTGCGGAGCCTGATCGCCGACCGCATCGGCCTGCCGGCGGACCGCGTGGTGCTGGGCGCGGGCGCGACCGGCGTGGTGCTGCAGGCGCTGCAGGCACTGACCGCACCGGGTGACCCGATAGCGTTCTCATCGCCGACCTTCGATGGGTATCCGATCATCGCGCAGATGGCGCGGCTGAACCCGGTGACAGTGCCTCTTGACGAGTACGGCCGTAACGATCTCGATGGGTTGGCCGATGCCGCCGCGACTGCGCGCGTGGTGGTGATCTGCCGGCCGCACAACCCGACCGGCACGTTGGAGCCCACGGCTGAGATTGTGAGGTTCCTGCGGCGGGTGCCACGTGACACCATCGTGCTGCTCGACGAGGCGTATATCGAATTCGCCGGGCCCGAGCACCGGATCAACGTTGCGGCGTTGACTGCGCGCTTTCCCAACGTGGTGGTGGTGCGGACCTTCTCCAAGGCCTACGGGCTGGCGGGCCTGCGCATCGGTTACGGCTTGGCGTCGGCGGGTCTGGCCGAGACGTTGTGGACCCAGCAGTTGCCGTTCGGCATCGCGATCACCAGCTTGCTTGCGGTCGCGGCCTCCTACGACGCCGAAGACGAACTGCTGCAACGGATCCGGCTGATCACCGCCGAACGTCGTTATCTTCAGATGCGGCTGAGCGCCATGGGGATATACACCACTGACGCGCATGCGAACTTCACATACCTGCCGTCGAGGGGTCGGCTGTGGTGTGACGTGTTCGCCGACACCAGGCTAAACATCCGGTTCTACGACGACGGCGGCGCACGAATCACCGTGGGCAACCGGGAGTCCACTTTGGCGGTACTGTCCGCGGTGGCAAAGCCCGCGGCAATGACCGCAAGCTGAAATCCGCCAGGCCAATTCCGAGCCCGGCTTCCCCTGCGGAGGGGGCAGGGGAAGCCGGGCGCCCACCCGAATCGTGCCCGGATTGCGCCTCTTCTTAACGCAAGTGCGGTAAGAAGAGGCGTGGCTGCCTCCCAGAAACGTGATCCGATCGCCGTGGCACGGGTCAACTGGGAGCGTGCCGGGTGGAGCGATGTGTCGCAGGGCATGGTCGCGGTGACATCGGTGATGCGTGCGCATCAGATCCTGCTGGCCCGCGTCGAGACGGCCTTGCGTCCCTACGACCTGAGCTTCTCCCGCTTCGAGTTGCTGCGGCTGCTTGCTTTTAGCCGGACCGGAGCGTTGCCGATCACCAAAGCCTCCGACCGGCTGCAGGTTCACGTCACCAGCGTGACCCACGCCATCCGGCGGCTGGAGGCCGACGGGCTGGTTCAGCGCGTGCCGCACCCTACCGACGGGCGGACGACGCTGGTGCAGATCACCGATCTCGGCCTCTCCACGGTCGAGGACGCCACCGTTACGCTCAACGAGCAGGTGTTCGCCGACATCGGGATTTCGGCTGACGAATCGCAGGCACTGGTGTCGTCGATCGAAACGTTGCGGCGCAACGCAGGCGATTTCTAACCAAAACCAGAAATAACCCAGAAAACCAGAAAGGCGGGACAGTGGATCCACTAGTTGCTCACCAGCGCGCGCAGGACACGTTCGCCGGCGTCCTTGCCAGCGTCAGCCCTGACCAGCTCAGCGCGCCCACACCGTGTTCGGAATGGACGATCGGTGATCTGATCGACCACGTCATCGGCGGCAACGAACTGGTCGGGCCGTGGGGTGGTAGCCCCGATGAGCCTGCGGCCCGACCCGACAACATCGTTGCGGCCCACCGGGCTGCGGCCGACGCGGCTCACGAGATCTTCGCCAGGCCGGATGCGATGTCCACCACCTTCAAATTGCCGTTCGGGGAGGTCCCCGGCCAAGTCTTCATCGGGATGCGCACCAGCGACGTGCTGACTCACGCGTGGGATCTCGCAGCTGCCACTGGTCAGTCCACAGATCTTGATCCCGAGTTGGCTACAGAGCAGCTCGCCGCAGTGCGTGCGTTTGTCGGGCCGCAGTTCCGTGGGCCGGGCATGCCCTTCGGCGACGAGCAGCCGTGCGCATCGGAGCGGGCGGTGGCCGATCAACTGGCCGCGTTCCTGGGCCGCAAGGTGCAGTGAAACCTGGTTCAGCTGCGGCGCAGCATTTCGATTACCGCGCTGAAGTCCTTGTCGGCGTGGTCGGCGGCGAACTTGGCATAGACCTCGGCGGCGTGGCTGCCCAGCGGTGCCGCCGACCCGGTCGCGGCCACCGCATCCATCGCCAGCCCTAAGTCCTTGTTCATCAGCGCGGTCGCGAAGCCCGGCTTGAAGTCGTTGTTGGCCGGCGATGTCGGGACCGGGCCCGGCACCGGGCAATTGGTGTGCACCGCCCAGCAATTGCCGGTCGCGCCGGTGATGACGTCGAACAATGACTGCGCCGACAGGCCGAGCTTTTCGGCCAGCACGAACGCCTCTCCGATCGCGATCTGCTGCACCGCCAGCACCATGTTGTTGCACACCTTGGCGGCCTGGCCGGCGCCGGCCGCGCCGCAGTGAATGATCTTTCCCGCCATCGGCTCCAGGACCGGCCGCGCCCGCTGTACCGCAGACTCGTCGCCCCCCACCATGAAGGCCAGGGTCCCGGCCACGGCACCCTTAACCCCGCCGGAAACCGGCGCGTCCAGCTGGGGCTGGCCGTGTGACTCGGCCAGTGCGTGGACTTCGCGGGCGTCGTTGACCGAGATTGTGGAACTGTCAATGAACAACGCGCCGTCTCGCGCGGCGGGCAGAATCTCGGCGTAGCAACGCTTGACCACGTCGCCGTTGGGCAGCATGGTGATGACCACGTCGGCCTCGGCCACCGCGTCGGCCGCGCTATCGAACACCTCCACGCCCTTGGCGGCCGCGGCAGTCGCGGCCGCGGGCACGGGATCGAACCCACGCACGGTGTGGCCGGCGCCGAGCAGATTCGCCGACATCGGCCCACCCATGTTGCCCAGCCCCAGAAACGCGATCGAGGTCATTGCTGCCTTTCTAAGCGTTGGCGCGGAACCGTGCGGCCTCGGCCCGGCCGATGACCACCCGCATGATTTCGTTGGTCCCTTCCAGGATTCGGTGCACCCGAAGATCGCGAACGATCTTTTCCAGACCATACTCGCGCAGGTATCCATAGCCCCCGTGCAGTTGCAGGGCTTTGTCCGCGACGTCGTAGCAGGTGTCGGTGACATAGCGTTTGGCCATCGCGCACAGCTCGACCTTGTCGGGGTCGTCGTCGTCCAGTGCACTTGCCGCCCGCCACAACATCATTCGTGACGTCTCGAGCCCGGTGGCCATGTCCGCCAGGGTGAATCGAATGGTGGACTCGTCGAGTAGGGGAGAGCCGAAGGCCTGCCGGTCGCGAACGTATTTGCCCGCTTTGCCGAAGGCTGCCCGCGCGCCGCCGAGCGAGCACGCCGCGATGTTGAGCCGACCGCCGTTGAGGCCGTTCATCGCGATGCCAAAGCCGGCGCCCTCACCGTCGGCGCCGCCCAACATCGCGTCGGCGGGTATCCGCACTCCCTCCAGGATCACCTGCGCGGTCGGTTGCGCATGCCAGCCCATCTTCTCTTCGAGCGCGCCGAAACTCAGCCCAGGAGTGCCCTTCTCGATGATGAAGGCCGAAATCCCACGCGGGCCCTCGCCGCCGGTCCGGGCCATCACCACGTAGACGTCGGAGGCGCCCGCGCCGGAAATGAACTGCTTGACGCCGTCGAGTACGTAGTCGCCGCCTTGCTTGACGGCGCGGGTGCTCAATCCGCCAGCGTCGGATCCGGCGCCGGGCTCGGTCAGACAGTAGCTGGCGATGACATCCATCGGTGCCAGCCGCGGAATCCATTCCTTGCGTTGTTCGTCGGTGCCGAAGGTGTCGATCATCCACGCGCACATGTTGTGGATGGACAGGAATGCGGCGGTCGTTGGGTCGGCGATGGCCAATTGCTCGAAGATACGCACCCCGTCGAGCCGGCGCAGCCCGCTGCCTCCGACGTCATCGCGACAGTAGATCGCGGCCATGCCGAGTTCTGCGGCCTCGCGCAGCACGTCCACCGGAAAATGCTTGCCGGCATCCCATTCCAGGGCGTGCGGGGCAAGACGTTTGGCGGCGAACGCGGCTGCTGTCTCGGTGATTACCCGTTCATCGTCGTTCAGGTTGAGGAACTGCATGTCAGGCGCCGGGCCTAATCCATTGTCGGGATGACGAATTCGGCGCCATCTTTGATGCCGGATGGCCACCGCGAGGTGACGGTCTTGACCTTGGTGTAGAACTGGATCGACGCCGGACCGTGCTGGTTGAGGTCGCCGAAGCCGGAGCGCTTCCAGCCGCCGAAGGTGTGATAGGCCACCGGGACCGGGATCGGGACGTTCACACCGACCATGCCCACCTGCACCCGGGACACGAAATCACGGGCGGTGTCGCCGTCGCGGGTGAAGACCGCCACGCCGTTGCCGTACTCGTGCTCCGAGGGCAGCCGCAGCGCTTCTTCGTAGTCATGGGCTCTTACCATGCACAGCACGGGTCCGAAGATCTCGTCGGTGTAGATCGACATGTCCGGCGTGACGTGGTCGAACAAGGTCGGCCCGATGAAAAAGCCGCCCTCGAGGTTCGCGTCACCGAACGTGAGGTCGTCGCTGGTGCGCTCGCGGCCATCGACGACCATTTCGGCGCCGGCGGCCACACCTTGATCGATGTAATCACGCACCCGTGTCAGCGCCGCCTCGGTGACCAGCGGACCGTAGTCGGCTTTCGGGTCCAGGCTGTGGCCCACCCGTAGGTTGTTGATTCGCTCAACAAGCCTGGCGCGCAACCGTTCCGCGGTCTGCTCGCCGACCGGTACCGCGACACTGATCGCCATGCAACGTTCGCCGGCGCTGCCGTACCCGGCGCCGATCAGCGCGTCGACGGCCTGGTCCAGGTCGGCGTCGGGCATCACGATCATGTGGTTCTTGGCTCCGCCGAAGCATTGTGCGCGCTTGCCGTGCGCGGTCGCCCCCGTGTAGATGTATTGGGCGATGTCGGAGCTGCCGACGAAACCGACCGCTTTGATGTCGGGGTGGTTCAGGATGGCGTCGACTGCCTCCTTGTCGCCGTGCACGACCTGGAAAACGCCCGGGGGCAGGCCCGCTTCGATGAACAACTCGGCCAGTCGCACCGGAACTGACGGATCACGCTCACTCGGCTTGAGGATGAACGCATTTCCGCTCGCAATGGCCGGTCCGGCCTTCCATAGCGGGATCATCGCCGGGAAGTTGAACGGGGTGATGCCCGCGACCACGCCCAGCGGCTGGCGCAACGAGTAGACGTCGATGCCCGGACCGGCGCCTTCGCTGTACTCACCTTTGAGCAGATGCGGGATCCCGACGCAGAACTCGATCACCTCGATGCCGCGCTGGATGTCGCCCTGGGCGTCGGCCACCGTCTTGCCGTGCTCGAGGGACAGCAGCTCGGCCAGCTCGGCGTTGTGGTCGCTGACCAGGTCGATGAAGCGCATCATCACCCGGGCGCGGCGCTGCGGATTCCATGCGGCCCAGTCTTTTTGTGCCTTGACGGCCGATGCGACTGCAGCGTCAACGTCCGCCTTGCCGGCCATCGGGACTTTGGCCTGGACCTGGCCGGTGCTGGGGTCGAAGACGTCACCGGTGCGGGTGGACTGGCCGGCGGTGCGCTGCCCGTCGATGAAATGCGAAATCTGTCTAGTCATGGTTATCCATTTGGTCGGGAGAACAGGAAGGGTGATACTTGCATATCCTAGTAATTGCGTGCGGCGTTGGCAAGATATGTGACCGTTCGCACAGGGCTTATCAGCCGCAAACGACGCTACCGGGAACCGGCTGGCACGCCCCGCATGCCCAGGGTGTAACCCGCGCCGCTATTGATCGGTGAATTGGCGCTATTCTCAGCGGAGCCACGCTCGGCGGACAGGCAGGCGGTACGTGACGGCACGAAACGACCCCGTCAACCCGCGACCGCTGCGCGCGGTGCCTGATGATGGCTACCCGGACTGGGAGGCGGTGTATCAGGACAACGCGACCTGGGTGTATCGCACGCTGTTCGCTCGGGTCGGCAACCAGGCGGATGCCGAGGACCTCACCGCCGAGGTGTTCCTCGCCGCGTTGCGACCGCTGCGCCTCACCGCGAGCGTCGCCGAGGTGCGTGCCTACCTGCGGGCCACCGCCCGCACGGTGCTCGCCGCGCACTGGCGCGAGACGCTGGGGCGCGAGATCACCTTGATCGAGGACATCGCGCAGCCACCCGAGAGCGAGGAAGCGATCAGCACCGCGCCCCAACGTGTCGCCCAGGTTCTCGACAGGCTGCCGGACCGCTACCGACGGATTCTGGAACTGCGTTTCCTGGAATGTAATTCGATCAAGGAGTCCGCCTCGGAACTTGGGATTAGCGTCGCCAACGCCAAAGTGCTGCAACATCGCGCTCTGCGACTCGCAGCGCAGGTCAACGATGGGGGCCAGTAATGAACGCGCGAGGGTTGCGCAAGCATATCGACGATCTGCTACGGGGTCGGCGCCCCAAGCCGTTCCAGCCCGACGACTTCGAGGCGGCGCAGATTCGAACGGCGATCGAACTGCGGGCGGCTCGGCCGGGGGGCGATGCTCCGCGCCAGGAATTCCTCAACCATCTGCACGCCCGCCTCGCGGAGCAAATGACCGGCACGCCACGGGAAGCGGTGCCGAGGCTGAACACGACACGCCGCCAGATCATCGTCGGGACGTCAGCCGCGGCGGCAGCGGCGGTCACCGCGGTGTCCGTGGATCGACTCGTTATCGGCGGCCAGGCGGCCGAGGTTCCTGCCGCTTCCGGGCAACTCATGCCCAGCGACGGTCGCTGGATGCGGGTCGCTGCCAGCTCGGAAGTGCCCGACGGGGTTATGCATCCTTTTGATCTCGGCTCGATCAATGGATTCGTCCGGCGGGTCAACGGCACGCCCGAAGCCGTATCCGGGGTGTGCACCCATCAAGGGTGCCGATTGTGGTTCGACGCACCTGACGACCGGCTGCGCTGCCCATGCCACACGACTTCGTTCGCGCCCAGCGGGCAGGTGCTCACCCACCAATTGCCGATCGCTCCAAAGCCGTTGCCGAAGTTGATGGTTCGCGAGGTCAACGGGGCGATCGAAGTGTTCGCCCCAGCGAGCCCCGTCGAGCCGGCCTAAGAGGTGTAACCAACCGCACTATCTCTTGGCATGGATATCTCCATGCTTAGAAAAAATTTGGTCGCGGCGTTGGCCGCCAGCGTGGTGCTGGCCGGCTGCTCGGCTTCGCGGCCCACGGCCGGCACCAGCACCAACATGCCGATGGCGTCGATGTCGGTGACCGCACCGGCGGCTCCGGTGAACGGTGACCAGGTCAACATCGACAACTTCGCGTTTGTCCCGGCAACGCTGACCGTCCGCGCGGGCAGCACCGTCACCTGGACCAACCATGACGAGGAACCCCACACGGTGGCCGCCAGCGACGGTTCGTTTCACTCGCCCGGGATGGGGACAGGGGGCACGTTCTCGCACACCTTCGCCACGGCCGGAACGTTCGACTACGTCTGTTCCATTCACCCGATGATGCACGGCACCGTGGTGGTGACCCAATGACGCGCGATCCGAACACCATGAGTCGCCGCCAGCTCATCCGTCACACGGCATGGTTCGGAGCCGCGGTGGGTTTCGCCGTGGTCGGCGGCGAGGTCATCTCACAAGTCGCCGGGGCCGCTACGTCCAAGCATGCCCAGGCCCGGCCCACCTTGCGCTTCGCCCAAGTCAGCGACAGTCACCTCGGATTCTCCGGACCGGCCAACCCCAACGTCGTCGACACATTCGGCCACGCGATCGATTGCATCAATAACCTCGGCTACACACCGGACTTCGTCATTCACACCGGCGACATCACGCACTTGGCCAGCCCGGACCAATTCGATCAGGCGAAGCAGATGATGACCGGCCTGAAGACGCCACACGTTTTCACCGTGCCCGGCGAGCACGACTCGGTCGACGATGCGGGGCAGAAGTATCGAAGCGCTTTTGGCGCGGGAAGCAGTGGCGACGGGTGGTACAGCTTTGATATCGCCGGCGTGCACGTGATCGCACTGGTCAACACGTTGAACCTGAAGAAGCTCGGGCATCTGGGTGTCGAGCAGTTGGAGTTCGTCGAAAAAGACGTCGCGCGATTGTCGAGTGACACGCCCATCATCGTGATCAGCCATATTCCGCTGTTCGCGATGTACCCGGACTGGGGCTGGGGCACCGACGATGCCGCCCGGGCGTTAGGTTATCTGCGCCGGTTTGCCTCGGTTACCTGCCTCAACGGCCATGTCCACCAACTGTTTTCCAAGACGGAAGGCAACGTGACCTTTTACAGCGGGACGACGACCGCTTATCCGCTGCCCCATCCCGGCGACGGACCGGCGCCGAAGCCGGTCACATTGCCGGCCGGTAAGCTCCGCGACGCGCTGGGCGTCCGCGAGGTCAGCTACACCAGCGGACAGAGCGCGTTGGCTTTGAAAGAGCGGACACTGCAATGACTTTCAACGACCTCATGCTCCGAGTTGGCCTGGCGGCGTCCTTGGTCGTCAGCGCTGCCAGCCACGCCTACCTCTATGTCCATGGCTACCAACACATCCCGAAAATCGGCACCGCCTTCCTGATCCAGGCCAGCGTCTCCTTTGCTGTGGCTCTGCTGATCGTTGTCGGCGGCCCCGTTTGGCTGCGCTGGGCGGCGGCCGCGGTGGCGGGCGGCTCGCTGGTGGCCTTCGCCCTGTCGAGGACCATCGGGCTTTTCGGCTTTGCCGAGCGGGGATGGGACCCATCGCCCTACGCGGCAAGCAGCGTGGCTGCAGAAGTGGTGACGGTGCTGCTGTGGGCGGGTGCCTTGGTCAAGTGGCCCCGGCCAAAGCGCGTCGCGAGTGGACACATCTAAATCGAAGGTTCCGCCCTTCTAGGAGCAGGTGACGTCGATGGTGAAGTCCTTGTTGACCTGCTGTCCCGAATTGTCCACACCGCTGGCCGTGCCGGTGATCTTGTAGTTGTTGCCGGTCTTGACGGCGGTGGCGCTGTTGCCGGGCACGCCCTCCGTGAAGCTCATGACCACTCCGTTGACGGTGCCGAGCCCGGCGTTGTGGACCGCTGATCCGTCCTGCTCCAGACCTACGATGACGCCGGTGAGCATGTCGCCGACGGCGATGGAGAACTTGCCGTTTGTCGTCGAGCACACCACCGGGCCACTGACGTTCTGAGGCTGGCCGCCTATGGTGACCTGCGGTTGTCCGGACGCAGCGGAGGTAGTGGACGACGCGGGCGTGGAGCTAGAACTCGATGCCGCGCTGGACGACGACACAGCACTGGATGACGGGCCGGAGGCGTTGTTGTTGCTGGAACAGCCCGCCATGCCGGCAACGATCGTCGCGACACCGACCGCGATCAACAGCTCACGCTTCACCGGATTCCCCTTTTATCGGTTTTAACCCGCGCCGCCGGCGGATCTTGTCAAGCAGTATGTATGGCCGCCCGGCTATTTGCTGCGCATACGGCTGATAAACCTCTGCGTCTGCTCCCAGGTCGGCAGGAGGCCGGACGCGCGCACTTCGTTGAGGCTGGGGGCCGCGGCATCGCGGTCGGACAAGCGAGGGGCGGCTCCGCCGACGAGCGGCCAGTCGATCGCCAGGGTTGGATCTGTTGCACAGATGGTGTGCTCGCGCTGCGGGCTGTATTCCGCCGAGCACAGGTACATCACCGTCGAATTATCTTGCAGGGCAAGGAAGCCGTGTCCAAGACCTTCGGAGATGTAGATCGTCCGGTGGTCCTTGTCGTCGAGCAGAACCGAGTCCCAACGGCCGAACGTCGGCGAGCCCACCCGGATGTCGACCACGACATCAAACACCGAGCCGTGCACGCAGGTCACATACTTGGCCTGGCTCGGCGGCAACTGCGCGAAGTGCAGGCCACGCAGCACGCCGGCCGACGACACCGAGCAGTTGGCTTGCCGGACGTCCAAATGGTGACCGGCGAAAGCGGTGAACCCGCGGTCGGTGAGCCATTCGAAGAACAATCCGCGCGAGTCGCCGTGGACGGCGGGCGTGATCTCCCAGGCGCCGGGGATGTCGAGTTCGCGAACTCCCATCTCACTGACCACGTTCTTCGTAGCGGGCTTCGGCGGCGTCTTTCAAAGGACGCCACCACGATTCGTTGGCGCGATACCAGTCAATGGTGGCGCGCAAGCCCTCGTCGAAGTCGGTATGCTTTGGGGCCCAGCATAATTCGTCGTACAGCGTCGACGGGTCGATGGCGTAGCGTAGGTCGTGGCCCCTGCGGTCGGTAACGTGGTCGAAGTCGTCGGGTTCGCGGCCCATCATCTGCAGCAGCGTGCGCAGCACGGTCAGGTTGTCGCGTTCGCCTTCGGAGCCGATCAAGTAAGTTCGGCCGATCTGGCCTTTTTCCAGGATCCGCCGGACCGCACTGTTGTGGTCGTCGACGTGAATCCAGTCGCGGACGTTCTCGCCGCTGCCGTACAGCTTGGGCCGCCGGCCGGTGAGCACATTGGTGATCTGGCGCGGGATGAACTTCTCGATGTGCTGATACGGCCCGTAGTTGTTGGAGCAATTGGAGATCGTCGCGCGCACCCCGTAGGACCTCACCCAGGCTCGGACCAGCATGTCGGCGCCGGCTTTGGTCGCCGAGTACGGACTCGACGGGTTATAGGGCGTCGACTCGGTGAACCGCTTGGGGTCATCGAGTTCCAGGTCGCCGTAGACCTCGTCGGTAGAGACGTGGTGCAGGCGCATACCTTGGCGTCGTACCGCTTGCAGGATTGTGAACGTCCCGACCACGTTGGTGCGCAGAAACGACTCCGGGTCGTCCAGTGCGTTGTCCACGTGGGTTTCGGCGGCGAAATGCACGACCGCGTCGGACTCGGCGACAAGTTGCGAAACCAGCTCAGCGTCGGTGATGTCGCCCACAACCAGCTCGATCGCGTCTTCGACGTCGGCCAGCGACTCAGCCCGTCCCGCATAGGTCAGGGCGTCAAGCACCGTCACCGCATCTTCGGGATGCTCGCGCACCGTGCTGTGAACAAAATTGGTGCCGATGAAGCCGGCACCACCGGTGACCAGCAGCCGCATGGTCAAACCCTAACCGAGCAGTGGCCCTGCCAATTCGCCCAGTACGGCTACAAGCTGATCTTGCTGCGAGCCGCCCAGTACCTGGATCGCCACGTGGTCGGCGCCGGCGTCCAGGTGCTCGTTGAGCCGTTGCGCAATGGCTTCGGGGGGCCCGTAGGCCACCACCGCGTCGATCAGCTTGTTGCTGCCGGGCTTGCGCACATCGTCTTCGGTGAACCCTAAACGCAGCCAGTTGTTCACGTAATTGCTCAGCCCCAGGTAGAAGTCGACGACCTTACGGCCGACCGCACGGGCTTCGTCGCGGTCGGTGGTGAGCACTACCTTGTGCTCCGGCGCCAGGAACACCGAGTTCCCCACCAGTTCGCGTGCCTTGGCAGTGTGTTCGGGGGTGGTCAGGTACGGGTGGGCGCCGGCACTTCGTTCTGCCGACAGTCGCAACACCTTGGGGCCGAGCGCCGCGAGCACTCGACGACTGGTCGGCACCATTGCGGCGTCGAGTTCGTCGAGGTACTCGACGAGTGCGTCGTAAGGCTTTGTGTACTCCTCGGTGTGCTCGCGGTGCCCTGCCCCGATGCCGAGCAAAAACCTACCCGGGTAGGCGTTTTCGATGCGCTGATAAGACTCGGCGACGGCCGGTGCCGGTGCGGACCAGATATTGACGATCCCGGTGGCCAGTTGCAGTGACGTGGTCTGTGCGAGAGTGGGGTCAGCCCATGCCAGATCGGCGCTTGGTGACATCCCGATCCACGCTGCGCCGTAGCCCAGCGATTCGATCTGCCCCGCCAGTTCGGGGGTGATGGAACCCAGCCATACCCCGAACGGGCCGAGGTTGGGCTTGAGTGAAACTGCCTCAGTCATCCAGGTCCCCTCCGCGTCTAGCTCAAGTGCGATTCAGTCCAAGCGGTCCCGCTAGTTCGGCCAGCGCCGAAACCAGGTTTTCATTTTTGGTGAGGATCTGCACGGGGACGTGGTCGGCGCCGGCGTCGAGATGCTCATTGAGCCGGGCTGCGATCGCTTCGGGCGTGCCGTAGGCGACTACCGCATCGACGAGGCGGTCGCTGCCCGGCCGGGTGACTTCCTCTTCGGTGAAGCCAAGCCGTTTCCAGCTGTTGCGGTAATTGGCCAGGTTGAAGTAGACGTCGAGCGCCTTGCGACCTGCCGCGCGAGCCTGCTCCGCGTCGGTGGTCAGCACCACCTTGTGTTCGGGCGCCAAAAACGCCGACGGGCCCATCAGCTCACGGGCCTGCGCGGTGTGCTCCGGAGTGGTGAGGTAGGGATGCGCTCCCGCGCTGCGCTGTGCAGACAGGGCCAGCACTCGCGGGCCCAGCGCCGCAACCACCCGGCGATTGGCGGGCACCCCGTAGTCATCGAGCCGGTCCAGATACTCCACCAGCGCGTCGTAGGGCTTGCGGTATTCGCTGATCGCCTCGCGATGGCCGACGCCGATGCCCAGCAGGAAGCGGCCCGGGTAGGCCTTGTCGATCCGGTGGAATGACTCGGCCACCGGCTTGGCGGGCGCTGTCCAGATGTTGACGATGCCCGTGGCCACCTGCAATGTGTTCGTCGCCTCGAGGATGGGTTCAACCCAGGCCAGTTCGGCGGGCGGTGAGCCCCCCACCCAGACGGCCCCGTAGCCCAGGGATTCGATTTCTTTGGCTTGCTCAGGCGTTACGCCGCGTCCGAACGATCCGAACCGGCCAAGGTTGGGTTTGCTAGCAGCAGAATCGGTCATGAAGTCTCCAACCGGGGGTGCGGCGACGCTATTCCGCGGCGGCTTCATCCACGATGGGCGGCATTTCCAATGGCAGCAGCACGATGAACCGCGTATCGCCGGGCACGGATTCCACTCGCAGGTCCCCACGATGATTTTTGACGACGACGTTCCATGCCAGATCCAGCCCGAGGCCGGTGCCTTCTCCGAACGGTTTGGTGGTGAAGAACGGCTCGAAGATGTGCTCGCGCACGTCGTCGGGCACCCCGGGCCCGGTGTCGCAGATCTCGACTCGGGCCATCTTCTCGTTTTCCCGGCAGGTGCGTATGGTCAACGTGCCGCCCTTGTCTCGCATCGCGGCGATGGCGTTATCGATGATGTTGGTCCACACCTGATTGAGATCGCCCGGGAAACAAGGGATTTCGGGAAGCGATTGGTCGAACTCCTTGACTACCGTGATGGCTGGGTTCTCGCTGGAGTTCTTGCTTGCGTCTTTACTCAGCCGATCGGCGAACATCGTGAGCGTGCTGCGCAGCAGTTCATGTACATCCGCCACCTGGAACGGGGCCCGGTCCATCTGGGAGTACTGCTTGGCGTCGGCGACCAACGCCGAAATCCGCTTGCTCGCTTCAGAGATCTGCTCCATGAGGAGCTCGCTTTCGATGGTGTAGGTGAGCCAGCGGATCGCCTCGTCCAACGAAGTCGACGTCTCCAATTCCTCGGCGGCCGCGGCAATCCGCTCAAGCCAATCGGTATCGACGCCGCCTTCGACGAATGTCGGGGCGATGTCCCATCCGCCCTCGATCCCGTGGTCGTCCAGCCAGTCGCCGACGGCGTCCTCCCGGTCGGCGGTCTCGATGGCGCTCAGGTGCTGCGAGGCCGACTTGGCGACTTGCTCGGCGACCGCCTCCTGCAGCTGCACCAGGCTGTTGAGCGTCTCGGGGGTGACGGTGCCGTCGGCAAGCATCGCCAGTTTGTGCCGCATGCGGGCGATTCGGCCGCGCAGCTCGGCGGCGGCTCGCGCGATCGCCGCTGCGGGATTGTTCAGCTGGTGGGTGAGCCCGGCCGATAACCGGCCCAGCGCCAGTAGCTTCTCTCGGTTGTCGATGATCCGGCGGGTCCGCGCACTGCCGACGGCGATCCCGTCGAGCAGGTGGACCGCCATCGGGAACTGGTCCTTCATGAACTGGGCGAACATCGGTGCGTCCATTACGAAGAACCGCGACGGCTTGGTCACGTGCACCGATGCGTCGTAGCTCTGCTGCGGCTGGCTGGTGAACGCTTTCCAGGCGCCGCAATACACGCCGCGCTGTGATGTCCGGTTGGTTTCGATGTCCTGACCGCCGGAGAGCTTCGACATCGTCAGCTCCCCTTCGATGAGGACATAGAAGCAGGTCGCCCGTTCGCCCTCGACACAGATCGGGCCCGGTTCGTATTGCTTGATTTGCCCGTTGCTGCACAACACCGCAAGCTGCTCGTCGGTCAGGCTTTCGAACAGGAACAGGGTGCGCAGCTCGTCGGGCTCACACGGCGTCTTCACGGTCATGGCGCTGTGCCCTTTCTAAGACTCGGCCAGGTAGCGATGGACCAGCATCACGGCCATCGATCCTTCGCCGACGGCGGCCGCGACCCGTTTGGCGGACTCGGAGCGCACATCGCCGGCGACGAACACGCCCGGCACGCTGGTTTCCAGGTGATGGGGCGGGCGGTCCAACGTCCAGCCACATACGTTTCGCAGGTCAGGGCCGGCGAGGATAAAGCCGTGGTCGTCGCGGGCGAGCACCCCTTCAAGCCACTCGGTGCGGGGTGCGGCGCCGATGAGGATGAACATCCGGCCGCAGCAGACTTCCTCGGTGTTGCCGGTCCGGTTGTCGAGCAGGGTCAGCTTCTCCAGGTGGTCGGTCCCGACCGCGCATTGGACTTCGGTGCAGGTGCGAACGGTGATCCTGGGGTTCTGCTCGATCTGCTGGATCAGGTAGTACGACATCGACGCCGCCAACGACGGTGCGCGCACGACGATGGTCACCGATTTGGCCTCGCGGGACAGGTGCATCGCGGCCTGGCCGGCCGAATTGGCGCCGCCGACCACGTAGACCTCTTCGCCTTGGCACTCCGACGCGATGGATGTGGCCGCTCCGTAGTACACGCCGCGGCCGACCAGTTCGGAACACCCGGTTGTCGCCAACTGGCGGTAGGCGACGCCCGTGGCCACGATTACCGCATGTGCGTCGATGGAGCCGCCGTCGGCGAATCGCACCGTGCGGCCAGACCCGTTCACTTCCAGTGCGGTGGCTGTGCGGGCGGTGATGAGCTCGGCACCGAACTTCTCCGCCTGCTTGCGGGCCCGCTGGGCCAGCTGGCTGCCCGAGACCCCGTCCGGAAAGCCGAGGTAGTTCTCGATCCGAGAGCTTTGGCCGGCCTGGCCGCCGGTGGCGGTGCGTTCGATGAGTACCGTGCGCAGTCCCTCGGATGCGCCGTAGACGGCGGCCGCCAGACCGGCGGGCCCGCCCCCGATGACGACCAGGTCGTAAAACTCCCGCGACGGTGTGGTGGTCAGGCCCAATGTGTCGGCCAGCTCCGCGTCGCTGGGTTCGACAAGGGTGGTGCCGCTTTCGGTGATCACCACCGGCAGCCGCAGGCCGTCCTCGCCGGCGGCCTGCAAAAGTTGCTCGCCGGTGGGCTCATCGGCCATGAACCAGGTGTAGTAGAGCCCGTTGCGGGCGAGGAAGTCGCGGACCTGCCAGGACCGTGCCGACCAGCGGTGACCGATCACCTTGGTGTGCGGAATGGGGTGTTCCGGTGCCAACTTCCAGGCGTCCAACAGCGCGTCGATGACGGGATAGAGCTTCTCCTCCGGGGGATCCCACGGTTTGAGCAGGTAATGGTCGAGGTCGACGACGTTGATCGCATCGATGGCGGCGTGGCTGTCGGCATACGCGGTCAGCAGTACCCGCCGCGCCAGCGGGTAGAGGTCCATCGCCTGTTCGAGAAACTCGATACCCGTCATCTGCGGCATCCGGTAGTCGGCGATGAGCGTTGCGACCGTTTCGCCCCGCAGTTTGAGTTGCTTGAGGGTTTCCAGGGCATCGGCGCCGGATTCCGCTCGCACAATCCGGTGGTCCTCGCCATAATGGCGGCGCAGGTCCCTGGCCACCGCACGGGATACCGCGGGATCGTCGTCGACGGTCAGCATGACGGGTTTGCGTGACTGCGCAGAGGGGCCGGCAACGGGACGTGAAACGGGATGAGTCATCGGCGTCAAGTATGCCCTCGTCGGCGACCATGCGGGATTTTGGCAAGGTTTTGGCCAGGGCCGAAAGACGGGGTATCGTGGAGCAACGGTGCGTCATCCGCGCCGGCTTTTCTGCGTGCCCAGTCCTAGGAATTTCCTGTCACCGGCTCACGTTTTAAGCCGGGTGAGTGCTGCGCCGATCTGGGCGCAGACGACAACGAACTAAACGACGAGGATTTCTGAGAAGTTATGGCCAAGAAGGACGGCGCCATAGAGGTCGAGGGCCGGGTGGTCGAACCGCTGCCCAATGCGATGTTTCGCATTGAGCTGGAGAACGGCCACAAGGTGCTCGCCCACATCAGCGGCAAGATGCGGCAGCACTACATCCGCATCCTGCCCGAGGACCGGGTGGTGGTGGAGCTGTCGCCCTACGACCTGTCCCGGGGCCGCATCGTGTACCGGTACAAGTAGCGCGATACCACCCAGAGAACCCAAAGAACAGGACCGAGACTGCCGTGAAGGTGAACCCGAGCGTCAAGCCGATCTGTGACAAGTGCAGGGTAATCCGTCGGCACGGGCGGGTCATGGTGATCTGCTCAGATCCGCGCCACAAGCAGCGCCAGGGCTAATACAGCCTGGTTCATACAACTGAATGCAGACCTCCCAGCACCAATGAGCGGATACGCCGCTCATCAACGCCCGGACGGAGGCCGGGCCCCGCAAATGCCGCGGGAACGGGTTGGGACCAGACCTCCGCTTGAGATAAGAGGAAACGCCACCCATGGCTCGACTAGTCGGCGTCGATCTGCCGCGCGATAAGCGCATGGAGGTCGCCCTGACCTACATCTTCGGCATCGGCCGTACCCGCTCCAACGAAATCCTGGCAGCCACCGGGATCGACAAGGATCTGCGCACCCGCGATCTCACCGACGACCAGGTCACCCACCTGCGTGACTACATCGAAGCCAACCTCAAGGTGGAGGGTGACCTGCGCCGTGAGGTGCAGGCCGACATCCGCCGCAAGATCGAGATCGGCTGCTACCAGGGTCTGCGGCACCGCCGCGGCATGCCGGTGCGCGGCCAGCGGACCAAGACCAACGCGCGGACCCGCAAAGGCCCCAAGCGCACCATCGCAGGCAAGAAGAAGGCCAGGTAACCCATGCCACCGAAGAAGGCAGGTGCTGCCGCACCCAAGAAGGGGCAGCACAAGACCCGTAAGCGGGAAAAGAAGAACGTCCCGCACGGCGCCGCTCACATCAAGAGCACGTTCAACAACACGATCGTGACGATCACCGACCCGGTGGGCAACGTCATCGCCTGGGCATCGTCGGGTCACGTTGGCTTCAAGGGATCCCGGAAATCGACCCCGTTCGCCGCCCAGCTGGCCGCCGAGAACGCCGCACGCAAGGCCCAGGAGCACGGGGTGCGCAAGGTCGACGTGTTCGTCAAGGGCCCGGGCTCGGGCCGGGAGACCGCGATCCGGTCGCTGCAGGCCGCGGGCCTGGAAGTCGGCGCGATCTCCGACGTCACCCCCCAGCCGCACAACGGATGTCGTCCGCCCAAGCGACGCAGGGTCTAGGGAGGAAGAAACATTCCATGGCTCGTTACACCGGACCCATCACTCGCAAATCACGCCGGCTGCGCACCGACCTTGTCGGAGGCAGCCAGGCCTTCGAGAAACGTCCCTACCCGCCCGGCCAGCACGGCCGCGCCCGCATCAAGGAAAGCGAATATCTGCTGCAGCTGCAGGAGAAGCAGAAGGCCCGCTTCACCTACGGCGTGATGGAAAAGCAGTTCCGCCGCTACTACGAAGAGGCCGTGCGGCAGCCCGGCAAGACGGGTGAGGAACTGCTGAAGATCCTGGAGAGCCGGCTGGACAACGTGATCTACCGCGCCGGGCTGGCGCGCACCCGACGGATGGCCCGCCAGCTCGTCAGCCACGGGCACTTCAGCGTCAACGGCGTGCACGTCAACGTGCCCAGCTACCGGGTGTCGCAGTACGACATCGTCGACGTGCGGGACAACTCGGTGAACACCGTGCCGTTCCAGATCGCGCGCGAGACGGCGGGCGACCGCCCGATCCCGAGCTGGCTGCAGGTGGTGGGGGAGCGCCAACGCATCCTGATCCACCAATTGCCCGAGCGGACGCAGATCGACGTGCCGCTCGCCGAGCAGCTGATCGTCGAGTACTACTCGAAGTAGAGCACAGTCTTCCTCCGTGCGACCGCCCGGAGGATGTCTTAGCGGCATCAAATAGCGGGTGCCGAGAAGGAGAAGAAGAAACACCATGCTGATCTCACAGCGACCCACATTGTCCGAGGAAATCCTCACCGACAGCCGGTCCCAGTTCGTCATCGAACCGCTGGAGCCGGGATTCGGTTACACCCTAGGCAATTCGCTGCGTCGGACGCTGCTTTCGTCGATCCCCGGCGCGGCCGTCACCAGCATTCGTATCGATGGCGTGCTGCACGAGTTCACCACCGTGCCCGGTGTCAAAGAAGATGTCACCGCCATCATCCTGAACCTCAAGGGTCTGGTCGTGTCCTCGGAGGAGGACGAGCCAGTCACCATGTACCTGCGCAAGCAAGGCCCGGGTGAGGTCACCGCGGGTGACATCGTGCCGCCGGCCGGTGTCACCGTGCACAACCCCGGCATGCACATCGCGACGCTGAACGACAAGGGCAAGCTCGAGGTCGAGCTCGTCGTCGAGCGTGGCCGTGGCTACGTCCCGGCGGTGCAAAACCGGGCGTCGGGCGCCGAAATCGGCCGTATTCCAGTCGATTCCATCTACTCCCCGGTGCTCAAGGTCACCTACAAGGTGGACGCCACCCGTGTCGAGCAGCGCACCGACTTCGACAAGCTGATCCTCGACGTGGAGACCAAGAGTTCGATCACGCCCCGAGACGCGCTGGCGTCGGCGGGTAAGACGCTGGTCGAATTGTTCGGCCTGGCACGCGAACTCAACGTCGAGGCCGAAGGCATCGAGATCGGGCCGTCGCCGGCTGAGGCCGACCACATCGCGTCGTTCGCTCTACCGATCGACGACCTGGATCTGACCGTGCGGTCCTACAACTGCCTCAAGCGCGAGGGTGTGCACACGGTCGGCGAGCTGGTGTCGCGTACCGAGTCCGACCTGCTCGACATCCGCAACTTCGGTCAGAAGTCCATCGACGAGGTGAAGGTCAAGCTGCACCAGCTGGGTCTGTCGCTGAAGGACAGCCCGCCGAGCTTCGACCCGTCGGAGGTTGCGGGCTACGACGTCGCCACCGGCACCTGGTCCACCGATGGTGCCTACGACGACCAGGACTACGCCGAAACCGAACAGCTCTAACTGCTTTGAGACCGTAAGACAGGAGCGTCCGCAATGCCCAAGCCCACCAAGGGTCCTCGCCTCGGCGGGGGGTCTTCGCACCAGAAGGCGATTCTGGCCAACCTGGCCACGTCGCTGTTCGAGCACGAGCAGATCAAGACCACCGAGCCCAAGGCTCGGGCATTGCGGCCGTACGCGGAGAAGCTGATCACCCACGCTAAAAAGGGCACGTTGCACAACAGGCGCGAGGTGCTCAAGAAGATCCGCGACAAGGACGTGGTGCACAAGCTGTTCGCCGAGATCGGCCCGTTCTTCGCTGACCGCGACGGCGGCTACACCCGCATCATCAAGGTGGAGGCACGTAAGGGTGACAACGCCCCAATGGCCGTGATCCAACTGGTGCGGGAAAAGACCGCGACCTCGGAGGCCAATCGCGCGCGTCGGGTGGCTGCCACACAGGCAAAGGCCGAGCAGGCCAAGCCCGACAAGGCTGAAGAGGCCAAGCCGGTCGAGGAGGCCGAAGAGACCAAGCCGGTCGAGGAGGTCGAGGAGACCAAGCCGGTCGCGGAGGCCGAAGAGACCAAGCCAGCCGAGGAGGC
>Ga0210396_10001196_pt1 | contig 29102 bp, 39 predicted proteins | sample IncBWH17OmetaG_FD_155466 | JGI IMG/M metagenome (GOLD analysis project Ga0210396, IMG submission 155466) | Forest soil microbial communities from Barre Woods Harvard Forest LTER site, Petersham, Massachusetts, United States - Inc-BW-H-17-O ...
CATGATCCTCATCTACCGGAAGAGTCTGAAAATCCATTAAAAACGGCTTCTGCCCGTGGTAGGCCAAGGCCGTGGCGGCCAATAAGGCGCCCTCAAAGCAGTGAGCTGTTTTGGATGCCAAAACCCGTCTCGGCGACATATAGGTCTCGCCCGACACCTCAAAATTTATAGGTAGGGTATCCAGGTAGCTCTGGATCTCTCGTCCAGTCGTCAATTTGGAAAAAATCCTGTGTTCGGCAGGGGAAAGAATAGCGCGTATTCGGTCTTGGTACACAAAGAGAGTATACGCTATTCGTAAGTGTTCTATGGAAATGAATTGTCCCCGGCGGTTTGTCCGGGGACAATTGGATTGGAACTGGATCAGAACCGTATTCACGCCGGTACGTATGACAAAATGTCGCGAATCGCAACGACGACCGATTGCTTCATAATGTCATGCGGGACATACTCGCCGGTGCGAAAACGCTCCATCACGCCTTCGCTTTGCTGAACGGCGTCGCCCAGTCGGACAAGCGGAACGCCTAACTCGAAAGCCTTTTGGACGATGTCCGAACACGGGTCAGCTGGTGCAGGTGAACCGGCTTCGTCAAGGCAAGCAAGAAGGTCGGCGACAGTTACACAGTCTTTGATCCTCATCGAAATACTCCTTGATGAGATTGCTCTTGTTCAGACTCGATTTTAACACAAAAGCCCTAAAAGGGCTTCCGGAGCGGAAAAGTACAGGCGCGTCTTGTGCACAACAAGGACGCGCCCAAGGTAACTGGTGAGAGGTAGTTCGGAGCCGGTTCTCAGGACCGGCCGGAAACACCGTGTGCATCCAGCGGGGATGACAATATAAGCCTGTATTGGAAGATTGTCTAGCCGTTAGATCGTTATACCTAAGGGGAGGGGTCCTACCACCATTCTGCACTTAGCTATGCTTCGCAAAAGATATATTGTGCGAAGCTATACTATATTGTTCCCTAGACGAGACGTATACTGCAGTTATGAAAAAGACCCTAGCTTCCGCGATCCTCGTCTTCTCCCTCCTGTCATTTCCTGTAGTTACTTTCGCGGCACGAGCACATGCAATTTGCCGCGACCACACGATTAGTTACAGCATCCATCGTCAGGGAACTTGCTCGTGGCATAATGGTGTTTTGAGGTGGCTTTACTAGGGGAACCTCCCCTACCCTTACGTCTTCATCTAGGAGCGAAGCGACAAAGCTCGCGTATTGCCTTGTAGATTGGTATTTGTTACATTCCCTTCGGATATTCTTTGGAGGAGCAAATGAGCACTGATCGCTGCACGAATGAGCGTGCTCTGGCGCTCGCTCACAAACTTAAAGAAATGGTGGAGAAATATTACGGCGAGCCATCTCAGTCCGAGAGGCACGCCGAAATGAACGCCATACAAGCCGAGATCGAATGTCTCGGGTTTACGGTGGTAAGAGAAGTAGGAGTAACAATTGCTCCGGTCACAGGCAAAGCTTTCGTAACCGCTGACATCACGCTCTACCGATGCGCGAGTACCCCTACGTCTCATTGATGTAGCGCGAAGACTCGAAGCCCTTAGCTACACAAGTGTCGCGGGGCTTCTTCTTGTTTTGAGGTTTAGTACTGAAAAGGCCGCAACCAATTTGGTTGCGGCAAGTCCTGATCCCAGAGAAGGAGCACTGTCCCCTACATCGAATCCGGCGTCTTTTCCCAGTCTTCCTTAAATTTTTTGCTCCACTCCACCATTTTCGGATCCTCTGGCGAGGCTTCCTTCACGTCCGCAGCCATCTCGGGATGCGCGGCTTCTAAGTGCGTCATCCCGTTCGCCATCAACTCGTCAGGTGTGTTACCGCTAATTTTCTCCTCGCAGGGGCCGCCCAATTGGGCGCAGGTCATGGTTTTCATGTACCAAGTTGTGTACGCAAACGAATAATAGCGACATTGTAGCACGAGCGCGTCTCTTTGGCTGAGAAAAGTGAAGTCGCCCGAACACTCGGGCGACCTTGTTGATGCGTGGGAGCATCACTATCGTGGCGGATGCAGCTTGCCGCTCTCCCACATTTCGTTGAACTTCTCAGCGAGCTCAGCGTTGCCGAGCACTTCGGCTATCCTGCCGCCTGAAAAATGGCCTTCGTTATCGCCAAACTGGGCGATCGCAGCCTCAGTCCGACTCTCGATCGCGGCAGCATCTTCCGGCTTCAGATCGAGGGCTGTCAAGAACCGCGTAACATGATCTCGATGGAACATGACCGAATCTCCTCATTTGGATCGTCGGCAGGTACTATCTACCATTTCAATCGAACTGTAAACCCTTCCTGTTCGGGTGAAATTATTCAAGCGGCGACCTCGATTGCCCGTACCGGCGCGCTGCGTACCCGTTCGCGCATTCGTCCGATGAGCGGTGTACCGTTCAGACGCTTATGTTCCAGCTCTTGCAGACGTGCGCGAACATCTTCAGGTTTCGCCGCTACCTGCCAGCCATCATTTAAGATGCGGAATCCGAGAATGAGTGCGGCACGTGCCATTTCGCGGTTGGTGGAACCGATAAGGAGCTCGACCTCGGGGAAATCTCCCCTATCCACTTCTTCGAAGTACCTTTTGAAATCGTCGTACCCCGCAAGGAGAAATTCCGTTCGAAATCGAGCGGCATAATACATATAACCGCCGGGAGTGAAATTAAGGTAGCCGACCAATGCGCCTTGTTCGAGCCACATGCCATGGTTTTCAAGAGATAACGGGATTCGTCTGAATGCGCCATGATGCACACCTAACCCGATCCCGCGGAAGCTCGCGTGCTCGTCGCGCGACTCGTAATCGTCATAACTTTCATCTCTATAGCGTTCATATCTGTCATATCTTTCGTACTCATCATAATGATCCTGCTCGTAGTCGTAATCATCCTCGTATGGATCGTCTCGTTCCCAGCCCCGCAGCAACCGTCTTTCCCGACGAGGCGGAACCCGGCTTAAGGCGGCTTGTTCTTCCGGCGTAATTTCTTTGTTCGGTGACGCAAAGTATTCAGTCGCCACGGTGCTACGGGTATACGCTAATGCTTGCAGGGCTCGAAGCCTTCCTGCAGAATCGCCCCGTGCCCGTGCCTCCGCAGCGAAAGTTATGAGCTGATCCCCTACCGAATCACACCAAGGCGAACCGTTTCCCGCCATTTCGCCGATCACTATGTCGAGCGCATGGGAGGCCTCCTCGGCAAGGTCCTCCTCATGCATCAGGCCGAGCAAAAGCGGTATAGATGATTCGTCCGCCAGCTCCCGTAAGGCAGTCCCGATAAAGTTGCGCAGTTCCGGTGAATTTTCATTGTTATGTTCGCGCACATATCGCACCAAAGGATAGAGCGCGTTACCGCCCGATCGACGAAGGCGTTCGTAAGCATCTTCTGTGTTAGCCCAAGCGGACTCAGGACTAGGAAGCAAGTTCTGCGTGTGGGCAAGCGCAAGTATTGCCTCCAAGTCACGCTGCTCCTCTTCATCGAGCTCGGTGACGCCTCGGCGCTGTTCAATGTCTACGACCTCAAGCGCAGCCTCGTCCTCTTTGTCGCGAGCGAAATAACGCGCCACCTCTTCTTCAATATCGTGTCGCGCATCGATGGAACGGATCCTATCGCGCTTTTGTGGTGGGTGTCGAAACCACTCACTTTTCATCACTATAGTCTAACATTGCCCGGAAAACACCATAAGGTGTATACTCAAATATATGAACGACTCGATCTTGGTGGTAACTACGAATGATGTGCCCGGGTATGAGGTCGTGAAGGTTTATGGCGAAGTGTTCGGCGTACTGGTAAGGAGCCGCAATCTTTTGAGTAATATCGGGGCGGGTTTCAAATCGATCATCGGCGGCGAGATAAACGCATATACCAAGCTGATAAGCGATAGCCGTATCGAGGCTATCGAACGGATGAAGAAAGCCGCTGCGGATAAGGGCGCGAACGCGGTCCTGATGATGCGTTTTGACACAGGCGACCTCGGAAGATCAATGAACGAAGTCGCCGCCTACGGCACTGCCGTTACCATCCGTCCCATGAAACAACAATAATGACGGGCGACAACAAAGAGTTTAAGACTCATATTAAAGAGCCTCGCTGGCAACAAGTGGCTAGTGTTATCATCGTTCTCGCTATTGTCGCCGTTTGGATCTGGCTAGCGCGACGTTAATTCCCTTTCGGCCAACCGATCGGTCTCAAATGTGCGGTATAATTATAGATAGCTCTGTTCTTGTTACTGCCTCGGTAGTGACGAGAGCAGAGATCATGTTCCGATTTCCGGCCCGTGCGAGTCTTTCTGCAATTTTGCAGATAACTCTCACGGGCCTGTTATCTTTCTGGAGCAGTCCCTCCCGAACGTGATATCCTGTTTGTAGGACGAGATGCCACGCGACAATGACGGTCCCGCCTCGTGCGCTCCCAGCGCGCCGCCTCTCAGCAATCTGTTTGGTACCGGGGTGATCCCGTTGCCTGTTACAAAAATTCCCCGGCTGTTGCTGGAGCCCTTTTTTGCAGACTTCTCAAAAGGAAAAGCGACCGCCATTCGGCAGCCGCTTTCGTTCGTTTATCCTTGGTTCTCGGATGTACCATCCGTAGCGCTACCTAAAACGAGACGCGTTCAAAAAATAGCCCGAGAAAGATAGTAGATGTAGTGAGCGGTCCTTATGCTGATCATGTAGACGATGAAGCATGAGGCTAAGCCCTCAACGCATGCGATCAGGAATGCAAAACCGCCGGCGTCCGGATACGACAATCCGGCTCTTTGGAAAAGTCCGCCGGTAAGAACCCCGGCAAAGAGGATCACCACCCCTCCGGTCTGACTTGTAGTGCTTTTTGAAGTGGCCCGTTGACCCTTTAGTTGCGCCGCCACATCGATAGCCGAGATCACCAGACCTACAATGAATACGGCCAGAAGCATCGCGGGAATTCCCAACTGCTGTAGCGAGAGTAAACTCATCGTCGTCTCCGTTTGCCAGCGATTGTTCTGGCCAAGGTGTAACATGTACAACTCAGAGTGTCAAATTTCGAAGTTAGACCAATCTGATTTGAACAACGGGTCTTTTTTATTTTCTCCACGGGATCTCGAACTCGGCGAATTCGGGAAGTAATTTTCTGCCGTACAAAAGACGTGCGATGACTTCGGCGTTGCATTTGGCTCCGGTCAGGGCATTGTGCGGTCTCGGTTCGCTTGGAATACCGCAGTAGTTAAGTATCGCGTCGAGGTTGAGGGCCGAGTGATGTCTGACCTTATCAATAGGCGGTTGGAGGCCTCTCGCGATCATGTGTTCGAAACAAAGCGAGTGAATATCGATGACACGGTGCGCGAACGGCCACGCGGTATGCCCGGCCCGTATCGCAGCCGCGCGCATGAAGTACAGATCGGTGAAGACGTTCTGTCCGGCGAACGTCGTATCGGCCATAGGCTCTGCGAATTGGATGAATTGATGCACAAGATCGGCTTCGGTTTGCTTACTCGGATCCGTGACCTGCTCGCGTGTAAAGCCGTTGACCATAAGCGCGGCGTCCTCGATCTTCGAGCCTTCCCACATGCGGCACTCTTCGTAGAGCTGACGTTTCGGGTTATCGAAATCGATCGCACCGACGCTCACGATAGAATGTTCATTGGGCTCGAGGCCCGTCATTTCGCAGTCGACGACTAACATGCAAGCATTGTACCCGCCTTCACGGCGAGTCGCCATAGTGGCGACTTATAGACCTCTGCAACTTTTACTTGGCGCATAGCCCGCCTTTTGCGCGGCCGATTCGCTGGAGAACCACACTTGCTTATCGGAAGCCATCTTCTGCGCACCCGCGCACCACGGCAGGTAATAGACGGAACCTGTTTTCGATGCGACCACGTAGCCACCCGGTGCGAGGGTTAGCACTTGTGCCACTTGCGGGGCTTGTTGTATCGAAACCGGTGGAAGAACGGTCTCGAATGCGGAAAGTCTGCCTAGACCGAACGCCGCCATGGCGGTCAAAAAGACAAGCAATATAAGGCCGAATTGGCCTATTCCCTCTTCGACGAGCGCCTTGCAACGCAACCAAAAAGCCTGTATAGTGACCCCGTTCACACGGACGATCATATCATTTTATGGCAACAACCAAAGCAGGCGGAACAGCGAAAAACCTGAATGACTCGAATCCGAAATACCTCGGCATCAAACGCGCTGACGGTCAGAAAGTATTGCCCGGAGAGATCATCGTACGTCAGCGCGGCACCAAGATCATGGCTGGCCGCAAGATCGGTATCGGCAAAGATCACACGCTGTTCGCGCTCGCCGCAGGCGTCGTTCGTTTTCGCAACATCCGCAAGACGGATTTCGACGGTAAAAGCGCCCGACGCCGCATTGTCGACGTTGTCGCCTAATCTGACCGCCCGACAACGAAGACCACCCCGGCTTTTGCGCCGGTCGTTTTTATATGGATCGGATGTTCTCCGATCTCCTTGATCGGTTTTTCAAGCTCTATAGTTTGCACGGGAAGATCGATGTGCTTTTGTTCGCTGATCGCCTTTTGAATATCCGTTGCGCCGAGCGATTTGAAAAGTCCGCCTTTTTCGGTGGCGCGAGCGTCGACCTCAATGCGAGCCCCCTCTAGACTTTGAATATTCGTCGTCAGTTCCTGCCGTTCCTGTTCGCGAACAGCCTGATCTTTTTGCTGGGCAGCTGCATGCGCCTTGATCTTTTCGGGCGTTGCCTGTGCAACGAAGCCGTTCGGAATCAAATGATTCATCGCGTAGCCATCCGCAACGTCCTTTATCTCTCCGTGCCTCCCTACCCCGCCGACATCTTTCAGGAAGATCACTTTCATAGCTATTGAACGATCTGCGGAGTTCCTTTCACGCTAGGATCGCCGCCGAGTAACTTCACTGCTTTCTGCATTTGCACGTCCGTGCTCGAAGCGATATCAGCATCGGTAAGCGGAACGACGATGTCAGGCACAATTCCCGTGGTCGGGATCGGCGTACCCTGCGGAGGCAGCCATCGAGCCACGGTGATCTTCAGGTTGGTATCGGACGTGATCGGGACAAGTTCCTGCACGGATCCTTTGCCGTACGTGTTGGTGCCTACAAGTTGCGCGACGCCGTAATAACGCAGGGAGTCGGAAAGGATCTCAGCGGCTGATGCCGTTCCGCCGTCCACCAGGATGATCATTTTCAGGTTACTACTGAAAATATCATAGCCGTAAGAACGATGGACAATGTTGGCCTGATGCCCGTCGTAATCCTCGGTCACGATGGTAGCGCCGGACGGCAGGAAGTAACTCGCCATGTCGACCGCAGCGTCGAGGTAGCCGCCCGGATTACCGCGCAGATCGAGAATAAGTTTCGAATCGCCGCTTTCAACGAACTGACGTAGCGCATTGCGGAAAAGATCCGGAGAGTTCGAAGTGAACTCGGCGACCGAGATGACGAAGATCCCGCTCGGCAGCCGTGTCGTCTCCACTTCAGGCACGTTGATGGGTGCGCGCGTCAATGTGAACTGTTTGGGAGCATTCCATCCCGACCGCAATACCGAAAGAGTGACCTTGCTCCCTGCCGGGCCGCGGATGTCGTTCACTGCTGTGTTGATGTCCATGCCGACCGTGCTCGTGCCGTTAATGGCCACTATGGCATCTCCCGCCTGGATGCCGGCCTGGTCGGCAGGGGTTCCCTTGAGCGGGGAAATGACGACAAGCTGATCGTTCTTGATGTCCATTTCCATGCCGACGCCGTCGAAGCTGCCGCTCATATCCGACGAGAATTGTTCGTTCTCCGTCGGCGGAAGGAAATACGTATATGGGTCGTTAAGTGAGTCCGCGAGACCTGAGATCATTCCCCAGACTTCCTGCTGTTCTATATCCGGTGAAGAGGTCGCAACGGGAGTAGAGGACGCGACCGCAACCGGCACGTAATCCTGTCGGATGATGTTCCACGCCGTCCAGACAGGAGAAAAATCGACACCTGCGGGTTCTTGCGCATCGGCAACACCGGATGTGCCGGGTCTTTGAAGACCCCACCAAAAGCCGCCGCCGAATCCGACCAACAATATGAGAACGCCGATACCGATCCAAAAGACTTTTCCGCGTGTCGTCGCGTCATGCATCGCGGCATTATCTCACACAGCGTTGGCTGAACCAAGCCAAAATGCACGCCTTGCATGGTATACTTTTTCGATGCAGAACCGCTACGAACACGGCGGATTGATCTGGATAGACCTCGAATCGCCATCACGGGAAGAGGTCCGTTCTATCGCGGAGGAGTTCGATATCGCGCCGCTCGTAGCGGAGGAATTGCTTGCACCCTCGATGAAACCCAGAGCCGAGTTCCATGCGAACTACGCGTATGTCGTGATGCATTTCCCCGCCCTCCATCACTCCCACAAGACGCACGAGCAGGAGATCGACTTCGTGATAGGTCGGCGCTTTCTCATTACGACCCATTACGATATGGTCGATCCGCTGCATAAGTTCTCGAAAGTCTTCGAGGTCAATTCGATCCTCGATCAGAGCCTTATCGGTGAGCACGCGGGATTCATTTTCTATTTTATGCTGAAAAAACTCTATCGCGCGGTCGAGCACGAGGTCGAATACGTAAAGCACGATCTGCACGTCATCGAAGAGCATATTTTCTCGGGCCACGAAATTTCCATGGTTTCAGCGATATCGCGTACAGCGCGTGACCTCCTGAACCTGCGCCAGACCATCGAGCCGCACCGGGAACTCTTGCACGAGATCGACGAGGAAGGTCCAAAATTCTTCGGCACAGCGTTCGTTCCCTATCTTCGATCGATCTCCAATGAGTATTATCGCGTCCATAATCACATCATGCGCAATACGGAATTCCTCCATGAGTTGCGAGAGACGAACAATTCCCTTCTCACCACGAAGCAGAACGAAACGATGAAGCGCTTTACTATCCTTGCGTTCACTACTCTGCCGCTCACGCTTATCGCATCGCTCTTCAGTATGGATACGCATTACGTCCCTCTCGTCGGTTTGCCCGGGGACTGGTGGATCATTATCGGGCTCATGGCCACGGTAACCTTGTGCATGTTCGCATTCTTCAAACGGAGAAATTGGCTCTAGTATGTCTTTTTTCAAGCGTTTGATCGGACGCGAAGCTTCACGCGCCGAGAGCGATCGTCCGCTCTTTTTGTACAACACGTTGGGCAAGGAGAAGCGGGAATTTAGCCTCCCACCTAGAGTGCATACGGTGCGCATGTACAATTGCGGACCGACCGTATACGGGACACAGCACATCGGGAACCTTTCAATGTTCGTGTTCACCGATGTTCTCCGACGCGTTCTGGAATACAACGGTTTCGCCGTGAAGCAGGTCATTAATATTACCGACTTCGGGCATCTGACCTCGGACGCGGACGAGGGCGAAGATAAGATGAGCAAGGGTCTCAAGCGTGAGGGAATGGCGGTGACGATGGAGAACATGGCGAAACTCGCTGAAAAGTACGCCGAACAATTCCTGAAGGATCTCACGCTGCTTAACATCGATATTTCTCAGATAGAATTCCCGCGTGCCAGCGCCTACATAAGTGCGGAAATAGCGCTCGTGCAGACGCTCGTCGAGAAAGGCTATGCGTACGAAGGTGCTCACGCCGTTTACTACGATACCTCGCGCTTCCCTGCGTACGGGGAACTGGGCGGGGTCGATCTGAAAGGGCTGAAGGAGGGCGCGCGAATCGCCGCAAACGAGGAAAAACATCACCCGACCGACTTCGTACTCTGGAAAAAAGACAGCAAGATAGGATGGGACTCCCCGTGGGGCAAGGGCTTCCCCGGTTGGCATATAGAATGCTCCGCCATGATCAATTCGACTCTAGGAAAACAAATAGACATCCACACGGGCGGGATCGAACACATCCCGGTGCATCACAACAATGAGATAGCGCAGTCCGAAGCGGCGACCGGAAAGCATCCCCTTTCGCGTTTTTGGATGCATCGGGCGCATCTGCAACTAGAGGGATCGAAGTTCGCTAAATCGGAAGATCGCGTTGTGTATCTTTCCGAGATACTCGAACGCGGCTTTCATCCGATGGCGTTACGGTACCTGTTCCTCGGCGCTCACTATCGGACCTCCTCCAACTTCTCATGGGAAGCACTCGAAGCTTCGCAGAACGCTTTCCTTAAACTGCGTCGGTATGCTGACTCGCTGCAAGATACCGCGATGGGAATCCCTCCGATCGAGTATCAAAAGCGCTGGCAGGAACGGCTCAACGATGATCTCGACACGCCGGGTGCTCTTGCTGTTTTATGGGAAATGTTACGCGACGAGAAACAACTTACGCCTGAAGATCTGAAGGCCGGTATACTGGATATCGATCGGGCGCTCGGGTTGGGCTTGGATAAGGACGACCCGAAGGCATCCGCACTTTGGTCCAAGCTTTTCGGCGTTTTGGTCGATTCGGATGCGATCCCCGAACGGGTGAACGACTTGCTCGTAGCCCGGGAAGCCGCGCGAAACGAGCGCGACTGGCAACGAGCGGACGCTTTACGTAAGGAGATAGAATCCCTCGGCTACACGATCGAAGACGGCGCAGACGGCGCAAACCTGTTCAGGAGATAACGAAGTTTACGAGACGATTCGGTACAACGACCGTACGTACGATTTGTTTGCCTTCAAGATATTTCGCGACCTTTTCGCGGGCGGCAGCTTCCACCTGTTCGTCACTCGCCCCGCTAGCGATCTTTATTTCGTCGCGGGTTTTGCCCCCCACCTGAACGGCGATGGAAACCTCGTCATCTTGTAACAAATTCGGGTCGAACGCCGGCCAATGCTCTTCGTGAACGGATGAATCGTGTCCGGCTTCATGCCACAACTCTTCAGCCATGTGCGGCGCGAACGGTGCCAATACTTTTAAGAAGGTGGTCCACTGCTCGGTACCGATCTGCTTTTCTTTTTCGATCGTATTGAGCAGGATCATCATCTGACTGATCGCGGTATTGAACTTGAACTGCGAGGCGTCCTCGCCCGCTTTTTTGATCGTGCGATGCAATGTGCGCTCGACGGTCCGATATCTTGTGTTGTCGAGGTCCGCGGCTTCTACTACGAGTTCCTGCGCTTTCCATACGCGTTCCAAAAAGCGGCGAACGCCGACGACCCCGTCGGGATTCCACGGGTAACTCGTGACCTCATTAAACGGACCTATGAATGCAAGGTACATGCGCACGGTGTCGGAACCAAGGCGGGTGACAACATCATCCGGATCGACGACATTCCCTTTTGACTTGCTCATTTTTTGGCCGTCAGGGCCTAAAATAATGCCTCTGTTCATACGTCGCACGTACGGTTCGGCGTCGGCCACCAATCCCCTGTCAAAGAGCGCTTTGTGCCAGAAGCGACTGTAGAGAAGGTGCATCGTCGTGTGTTCCGCGCCACCGGAATACAGGTCTACCGGCATCCAATTTGCCTGCTTCCCCTTCCTCGCGAATTCCTGTTCATTATGCGAATCAGCGTATCGGAGGAAGTACCACGAAGAGTCGACGAAGGTGTCGAGCGTATCTGTCTCACGCTCGGCATCTCCACCGCATTGCGGGCATTTCACATGTACGAACGACGGAACCTTGGCAAGTGGCGACTTCCCTTTGCCGTCCGGCAGGTAATCATCCGTCTCGGGCAAGAGCACTGGCAACTGCGCATCCGGTACCGGTACGATGCCGCATTTTGGGCAATGAATGATCGGTATCGGCACTCCCCAATATCGTTGTCGCGACACGATCCAATCGCGCAGTTTATATGTCGTCTTCTTGCGTCCGAACGCTTCCGTCATTTCCTTTTTTGCTTCCGGCACGCTCTTCCCGCTATATTGATCGGAATGTACGAGAACTCCGTCACCGTCGTACACGCGGGTTTCCGTAGCCAAGTCCCAAGCGATCTTAAAATCCTGACGATTCAGGTAGTCTGACATCTCGGCCTTTCCGATCCAGACGCCGTCATACAATGAACGCTCGTACTCCGATACTTCATCGCGATCCCCGTCGTTCAGTTCGTATAAAAGCACATCGAGGTGTGCGAGGCGGTTCTCTTTCTTTTCGGGATGATAAAACTTTGCATGCACACGACCGACCTGTCGAACAAGTCGAGCGTGCTTGAATCCGGTTTCTTCGTGAATTTCGCGGAGGGCGGCCGTAACGGCATCTTCTCCGACTTCAATCCCGCCGATCACCGGAGCATGGAGTAATCGCTGTTTCCAATCGAGTACGAGATATGTATCGTCCTTCCAATGCTTCACAAAGACCATTACGGCATTGCGGTCCGCGATCTTCTCGCCCTCGTGAAATGCATCCGGGCCGTTCCTATTAACTACAACGGGTTCGATAACTTCCTTTATTGAAAGATTGAATTTCTTCGCAAATTCAAAATCGCGCTGATCGTGCGCGGGAACGGCCATGATGGCTCCGGTGCCATATCCTGCAAGTACATAATCGGCGACATAGAGCGGGATCTTTTCATTCGTTGCAGGATTAAAAGCCTCAACACCTTCGAGTTTTACGCCTGTCTTATCTTTTGTTTCCCGCTGTCGCTCAAGCTCTGTTTTCTTGCCGGCCTGCTCGACGTACGCGGCGACTTCGTCGTTATTCTTAAGAACCGTCTTATGCTGCAAAGCGAGCGTCACCCATGGATGTTCCGGCGCGAGTACCAAATAGGTCGCTCCGAAAAGCGTGTCAGCGCGGGTGGTGAACACGCGTATTGTCGGTCGCAGCCACATAAGGACATCCGGCTCCGTGTCGCCGGTAAAATGCGGTTCATTGGACATACCGATCGTAACCGGAGTCTTCAGCAGTTCGGAAAGCTCTTTTGCCTGAGCGTCGGACACCGCATAGTCACGGGGGTCATGCAAGATCGTTATCGAGCCAACCGCACTCCGGATCTTTTCCCCGTCGAATTTCCACATGAACGTGCTTTCGAACGGTCGAGGATTATCCTTGAAATTCTTGCTGATGAATCCGCCGACCGTCACCAGGCGTGCAATGGGCTTCTGAAGTTTCTCCAGAAGCTTGAGGGCGGCGACAGCACCGAGACTATGGCCTACAAGCACGGTACGATCATCGTAGTCGGTAGCTGCCAGTGCAGCTGAAACCCAACCTTCCTCCGTCGGTTGGTCAGGATCCGGGAGCTCCGGCAGTATCACTTCGTGTCCCATTTCCTCGAGTTTTCGTTTCACCCAGATCCAGCGTGGTCTATCAGGAGCGCTTTGGAATCCGTGCAGAATGACGAACTTGAGTTTTTTCCCTCCGATGTCGAGCGGAAAATCGATCTCCGCGCCTTCACTGCGTCCGATCCAGTTGCGCTGGGATTCTTTGATAGGTTCGGGCCAATCCAGCTTTTCAAGATCGTCGACCAAGCGGTCGGCATAATCCGTTATCTTTATGTTCCACTGCAACATTTCCTTCTGCACCACCTCGTGACCGCAACGCTCGCATTTTCCGTCGACGACCTGTTCGTTGGCAAGCACGGTCTTGTCGTTCGGGCACCAATTGACCATCGTTTTCTTGCGATACACGAGGTCCGATCGGTAGAGCTGGAGGAAGAGCCATTGTGTCCATCTGTAATAGTCAGGGTGGCATGTGATAACTTCACGCGACCAATCGAAGGACGTTCCCATCGAGTGGAGTTGTTTGCGCATGTATTCCATGTTGGACTCCGTCCAATCGCGCGGATTCACTTTATTCTTAATTGCCGCATTCTCGGCGGGCAAACCGAATGCATCAAAGCCGATCGGATAGAGCACGTTCTTGCCTTCCATGCGAAGCTTGCGGGCTAAAATATCCGGCACTGCGAATGAGTACCAGTGACCGACATGAAGGTTGCCTGATGGATACGGAAATTCAACTAAGAGGTAGAAATTGTCTTTGCCGGAAACGGTGTCCTTGGTCTCGTAGACCTTCGTTTTGGCCCAAGCTTCCTGCCATTTCCTCTCGATCTTGGTATGGTCGTACTGCTTCATTCAGACCAGAATAGCACGGCACCGTATACGCCTAAAGTGCTACATGTCGCTTAATTCCTTGATTATTATGCTTTGACCGACGGGTAGCGAGCGGGATCGATATTGCGCGTGAAGCACTGATCGCCTGCTGCGTGATACCACGAATCAACTACGCTTTGTTGCCCGACGGCTTGCGGAGCAACAGGAACCGACAGTTCGTTTTGAGTGATCGCATACGCTGGCGTTTCTGAGTTAAAAGTGGCGCAGATCTTGAATGCAAGCTTGCCCAAAACGTCGTACTCGTATTGTTTCCCTGTCTGCTCATCCGCAGGAACGACGACACCTGATGTCAGATCGTTCAGTGTCGCTAAGCTCGACGGAAGTTTCCCTGTTTGCTGCCAGTACATGATGACTTCATTCTGGATCGCTTGCAGATCGTTCACCTTTTGCTGATCATATTGATACGCACGCGCCTGCATCGGCGTCCCGATGATAAAGAAGCCTGCGATGATCGTGACCACCGCAAGAATACCAACACCGATACCGACGGAGAGTTTGCGTTGAGGGAACTGGTCCCAATAGCCCCAGAGATCTGCGGTGAAGTGCATGAAGCCCGCCGCTGCCACCAAAAGCACGAGGGCGACCTTGAAGAGGAACGGTTCGGTCAACGATGTACCGTTGAAAAAGGCCGTCAAAAGCGTGATCAGGTCAACCGCAATAGTCGCTCCCGTGACGAACAGCGTGAGGATGAGCGCCCAGCGTCGCACCCAGATGTTCTTGCGTGACGGATCGCGATGCATGTCGCGGCGGATGAGCCACATCAGCACGAGATACAACGGAAAGAGAACGATGATGGATGCCATTTCGTGGCCGACACCGCTTTGGTATGGATCAGTCGGCGTATATGAGAGCGCGTCCGGATACGTGTAATCAATGTAATTAAATACAAGAAAAATGAATGAAATGACACTCCAGTACAGTGCGACCATCGCGCCCGCCCAGAGAAAGAAATCCTTCGCGGTGACCTTTGTTTTTTCCATATATAAACTCTACCACAAAGAAGGAAGCCGGCCACCGAACGAGGTGAAACCGGCTTCAAAGATCCCATTGTCCGGCTCATGATGCCGTACGCCAAGATCCCCGACAGATTAGAGAGGGCCTCGCAGGACTTCGCTATTTGCCTTGCCTACGACTTCATACCCAACTTCCCGTGGGAAGAGCCTTGCACCCGGGCTCCGGGCGGCAACCCCGATGTTTAGAAGGACGACCGCTGGTCGGCCATTCTTGACGATTTTGATACGCCCATCAGGACCCAAGAAGGATATGCTCTCACGCTGCCTTGCGTGTGCCGCGAAAACTTTAGCAAACCATGCTTACCTGTCAACTTTAACTGTGCTTGAATTCCATCACATCGCCATCCTGAACCACGTATTCCCTCCCTTCCGAGCGTAAAACGCCTTTTTCGCGGGCCTTTGCCCATGAGCCGCACTCGATCAGCGTGTCCCAACGGATGACGTCCGCACGGATGAACTTGTCACGAAAATCTGTGTGTATGGCAGCACCCGCGACCGGCGCGGTATCGCCACGCGAAATGGTCCACGCACGTGTTTCGTCCTCTCCTGTCGTAAAAAATGAAATGAGATCGAGCAGTTTGTAGCCCGCCTTGATAAGATCGTCGAGCCCGTCGTTCGAAACACCGAGCTCTCGCCGGAAATCCATCTTTTCGTCATCGCCCACATCGGACAACTCGCTTTCGACCCCGGCGTCGACGAATACATACTGCGCATTGTTCGCCGTAAGAAAATCGTCGAGCGCGTGCCAACGATCACCTTTTTCGGCATCGATATTCACGACCCCGCTCTTGCGATTCAGGATGTACAAGACCGGCTTCATGGTCAAGAAGTGAAATCCTTTGGCAACGAGCATTTCTTTGTCAGTGAGTTGGACCGTTCGTGCGGCCTTTCCCACCTTCAAGGCAGGGACGATCTTCTGAAGCACATCGCGCTCGGCGACCATATCTTTGTCGCCGCCTTTTGCGTCGCGCTCAACCCTATCGAGCCTCTTTTGCGCGCTCTGCAGGTCTGCCTGCACCAACTCGAGATCGATCACCTCGATATCGTATTGAGGGTCGACGCCGCCTGCGACATGATGTATGTCCTCATCGTCGAAGATACGAACGACCTCTGCAATTGCATCGACCTCGCGGATATGTGAAAGGAACTGGTTGCCAAGACCCTCCCCTTCGGACGCACCCTTGACCAAGCCTGCAATATCGACGAATTCCACGGCCGCAGGTACCTTCTTCGCGGAATGTGACATCTCGGCCAGTCGGTCGACGCGAATATCGGGCACTGCAACAACGCCCACCGATGGGTCGATGGTCGCGAACGGGTAGTTCGCAACAAGTACTCCTTTGCGTGTCAGTGCATTAAAAAGCGTCGATTTACCGACGTTGGGTAGGCCGACTATTCCGATGGAGAACGACATTCGGGCAATACTAGCCGAAAAATAGCTTCTGTGCCATAGTTTCGGCGGGTTCGTGTTGCCCAAAGGGATGAATGGAGGTCGCCATGAGCGACAACGGAAAGAGTGGGAATGCCACGTATCGGGGTCGCTTTGACCGCGGCCCTGCAGGATCCGGTAACTTCCACGTGCTCTGGAAGATCCTCGCCGGAGCCGCCCTGTCCGTCATCGTGCTGGGCGTGCTGTTCAAGTTGGGTATCCATATCGATCATCTGATACCGTAATACCGCGCAAACTGCGCCTGCCGCCGACATCGCGTCGGCGGCCCTTGTTTTGACCGCATCAAATGCCCTCTTTTCCGAGTTCGCGGACGCGATCGCACCACGCGTCGCATTTCGGTTCGGGAACGTTCTCAGCAGGTCCGAGCCATAATGACCGCACGGAGAATCCGGCGAACCAGAGAATGCCCCATTTGAGCTGCGCATTGACATTACCGGGGAGGAGGCGGACGAGCCAAGGCGCTGTGCCGCTGGTTAGAATGGTGCGTGCGGTTTTGCCGCGATACATGCGATGCCAGAAGATCGTACGCTTACCGCTTTTCATTTTGATGTACCGGAACGCGGAACCCGGTAGCCATGCGCGGTCGAAGAGTCCTTTCAAAAGTGCCGGCATCCCGACCCACCAGACCGGATAGACAATGACAAAATGATCGGCCCACTTGATCAGATCTCCGAACTTTTTCAGATCGGGCTCGAGCTCCTGAATCGCACGATATCCCTGATGCAAAATCGGATCGAATTGCATTTCGCCGAGATTCAGGCGCTGCACTTCGTGTCCGGCTTCCCGTGCGCCGGATTCGTACGCATCGGCAAGACGTCCGCACATGCCGCTTCTATCGGGGTGCCCGAGTAATATGAAAATTTTCTTGGTCTCCATGTTCAAAGGTAGTGCAAGGCTCAATCCCCTCCGCTCTCATCATCCTCCTGTTCCTCTTCCTCGGCGAGCGGGTTTTTGCCGCGCAGTTTTAACGCTTCGGAATCGTCCAAAACGACCCCTTCAGATGCCGGATCGAGCGGTAGGCGCGGGAGGCTTCCGTGGCGCTCCTCTTCGTCCTCCTGATGATCAAGGTCCCTGTTGTCTTCGGTCAGGTGCATGTTTATATGATGGCAGTTTTTCCTGAAAGTGCAATGAGCGCTTCCGCGTTATCGCCGACGGAAACGCCGACACGACGCGACGCGCCGCATGAAAGACAACGATGAATGATGCGGTAGTCGGGCGATGACCCTTCGAGCCCGACCGGTTCCATCATCCCGCCACACGAAGCCGCACGATCCCCCGGATCGACGTCGACATGCTTGCTCCACAAGCACTTCGGGCAGTGATTCGTATATCCGCTACCCTCGACATGCGCTCCGCAGTGGTCGCAGATAAAATCCTCCCTAAGGCGCGTGAATGACATTACAAAAGCACGACGGCTCTGTTATCGGAAACTTCGAGCACACCGCTTTCGACCGTAAATTCTCTCGGTTGATCGATCGTGGTTCGAACCGTTATTTTCCCGGCTTTGAGCGTACTTACCAACGGTTCATGATGCGGAAGCACCGTGATCTCCCCGCCTTGTGTCGGTAGGGTCGCCGAAAGCGCGGCCCCGTCAAAAAAAGTCTCTCCGACGCTTGCGACCACAAGATGGAACGTGTTCTGCTCCGCCATACTCAGGCGCTCTTTTTTACGTCGTCAATGGAACCTTTCATGTAAAAGGATTGCTCGTTCTCGGCATCATGTTTTCCGTCGAGGATCTCACCGAATGAACGAACGGTATCTCGAAGCGGAACATATTGACCCTTTTTTCCGGTGAAGACCTCGGCGACATGCATCGGCTGGGAAAGGAAGCGTTGGATCTTGCGCGCGCGATAGACGAGCTTTTTGTCGTCATCCGAAAGTTCCTCGATGCCGAGGATCGCGATAATGTCCTGCAGGTCTTTGTACCGTTGCAATATGCGTTTTGTCTCGCCGGCAACGCGATAGTGCTCTTCGCCGACGATCTCGGGAGTGAGCGCTGTGGAACCGGATTCAAGCGGGTCGATAGCGGGATAAATACCGAGCGCCGAAAGCTGGCGTGAAAGCACGATGGTCGAGTCGAGGTGAGAGAAGGTGGTGGCCGGCGCGGGATCCGTGAGGTCGTCGGCAGGCACGTAGATCGCTTGTACGGATGTGATGGACCCTTCGGACGTTGATGTAATGCGCTCCTGCAAGAGACCCATTTCCTCGGCGAGCGTCGGCTGGTAGCCCACTGCGGAGGGCACACGGCCGAGCAGGGATGAGACTTCTGACCCTGCCTGCACGAAACGGAACACGTTGTCCATGAAAAAAAGTACGTCTTTGCCGCCTTCATCGCGGAACGCCTCCGCCATCGTCAGCCCCGAAAGCGCAACGCGTGCGCGTGCGCCCGGTACTTCGTTCATCTGGCCGAATACCAACGCTGTCTTGTCGAGCACGCCGGATTCTTTCATTTCATGATAGAGGTCGTTGCCTTCGCGGACACGCTCACCTACTCCGGCAAAGACCGAATAGCCTCCGTGTTCGGATGCGACGTTGTGTATAAGCTCCTGAATGATGACCGTTTTGCCGAGCCCCGCCCCGCCGAAGAGGCCCGCCTTCCCGCCTTTGATGAACGGCGACAAAAGGTCGATCGCTTTCATGCCCGTCTCAAATACCTCCGCCTTTGTCGACTGACGGGAGAAAGCCGGCGGATCCTGATGGATCGGGAGACGTTTCGAGTCTTTCGGCACGTCGGCGATGCCGTCGATCGGCTCTCCGATAACATTGAACATTCTGCCCAGCGCTACTTCACCGACAGGTACGGAGATCGGCGCACCCGTGTCGGTGACTTCGAGATCGCGCGGAAGTCCTTGCGTGTCCTGCATCGCGATACAGCGGACGCGGTTGAGACCGAGGTGTTGGGCGACCTCCAACGTTAACGTTCCGTTGGCGTGCTTCACGTGCAATGCGTTCTTAATGGGTGGCAGGTTTTCGTCGAAACGAACGTCCACGACCGGCCCGATGATCTGCGTGATGGTCCCTTTGCTCATATATTAGAATTTGAGAGGATTATACCCTTTATCGACGAAAATTCTAGTCGGTTCGAACAATGGCACCGGCAGTGAATTCCAATCGAACCACTTCCACTCTCCGCACTTATCGGGCTCCTTCACCTCTGGTTCTCCAGTCAGCCAATCGGCTGCAAAATATAACGTCACATAGTGACCTTTATGATCTCTGAAAATCCCGTTCAAAACAGTAATGAATGCTATGTTGCCGATATTCAGTCCGGTTTCCTCTACTGTTTCGCGTAGAACATTCTCGTCCCACTCTTCATACATCTCCAACTTTCCACCTGGCGGTGCCCACGTTCCAAGCCCCCATTCGCTTTTACGTTCACCTAATAGCACTTTCCCTTCTTTCCGTATCCAAACTCCTGTTCCGACAACCGGACGCTGCATTTCACTCATATAAATTCTTTCAAAAGGACCTCTTTTGCTTTGGCTAGCGCTTTACCACGATGACTGACCGCATTCTTTTCCCCAAGCGACATCTCGCCGCCTGTTTTACCGGTGTCCGCATAACGGAAAATGGGATCTTGTCCGAAATTATTCGTACCGATCGCTTCGTGCGTAATGGATCCTCGCGCAATTCCCTCGCAGATGCGTATTTTGTCGTTCGCAGCGTCATACACTACGATCGTTGAATGAAATTGTGCGCCGCGTCGCTCTTCGGGAACATCCTTCATCTCGTCGAATATCTTTTGGAACGCATTATCGGAAGTGCCCGCCGTATACGGTTTGGTATGCACCCCGGGACGACCGCCGAGAGCGTCGATCTCAAGACCGGAATCCTCCGCAAGAGTCAACGTGTTCGCCCACTTACCGTATGTCATTGCTTTTATGAGCGCGTTCCCTTCGAACGTGTTCCCGACCTCATCAACTTCTTTTTCGATCCTTTTCTCTTTCAGTCCGATCACCGCGAAGGGCGTGTCCCTGAGAAACTCCCGTATCTCGCGAATTTTTCCGTCGTTGGCGCTCGCGACCAAAAGCTCGCGCATATTCAGCGTTTCGGGCCTGCATCGAGTACGTGGCGTCTCAAAAGGAACGAGAGTGCCTGCTCTTCCTTTTCCGGCAGTGTGCCGACGGACTCAGCAACGTTCTTTCGTATTCTGTCAATCAAAAATCGACGCACTTTTTCCTCGGTAGTTGCGAGTTCCCTGTATTTCGCATTAGCTGACCGGTCGAGTACGTCGTCCGCGACCTCTTTGACACCTACCGCAAGCGCATGCTGGATGGCGAGCATTGTATCGGCCGCGAGAAAGTTATTACGGATCATGGCGGGGACAACATCATCAATCACCTCGCTCAAGGTGACTCGTACTTCCTGACTCAACCGGCTTTCTTGTTTCCCCTGGAGCGCGTCGAACGACATGGATCATTTCATCGCTTCAATACCTGAAGTGATCTCGGATACCTCGCGCGTAATTGCGGCCTGGCGGACCTTGTTGAATACCCGCGTGAAGTCTTTGGCCTTTTCTTTGGCTTTATCCGTGGCGCTTTTCATGGCCACCATGCGGGCCGAGTGTTCGGACGCTTTGGATTCGAGCAGTGCATGGAAGACCGCGATGTTCAACAAGCGCGGAAGCAACACCGAAAGAACGGAATCTGCGTCCGGCTCGATCGTATACGCGGCAGGATGTGCAACCTGTTCTTTCTGTTGCGGCGCGTACTTGCCACGTGCCGGCCGAATACCCGCGATCATTTCGGTGATCATTCCCTGTGTGATCGGAATGAGCTGACGAACGGTCGGTTGCTGTTCGAAGGTTGAAATAAAGTTCTGATACACAATGAAGCATGTTCCGATCGTTCCTGTTGAGTGCAAATGGATTATCTTTTCGGTGAGCTCTCGGATCTGCTGCTCGGAAACTTCATCGGAGACATTCTCGAGCTTCTCGGCGACCTCATATCCGCGATTGCTGAAGTAATCTCCGCCGCGTCGTCCGATAGCCATGATGACCGCGTTATCTTTCGAAAGGCCCCGTTCGGACAGCTCACGTTCGATGCGGCGAATAACGCCGCTATTCAAGGAACCTGCCAAACCCTTATCGCTTGTGATGACAAGAAAACAAACTTTTCCTTGGTTGGCCTTCATAAGCGGGTGCCGTGACAGATCAGCCGTTCCGGACAATCGTTCGAGCACGGATAAAGCGGCTGCAGCATATGCGCGGCCACCGAGAGCGCGTTCCTGCGATTTGCGCATCTTCACGGCCGATACCGCCTCCATCGCATGAGTGACGGTCCCCGTTTTTTTGTACGAGAGTATCTTGAGTTTTATGTTCTTGAGCGATGCCATAATTCAGATCATTTTAGGCCTTTTCGACCCGATAATCCAGTTACCGGACATTATGCCAGTAACTTATCCTTGAACATCTCGTATTCCCGCATGAACTGCGAATGCAAGGGGCGCGGGAAGTCGCCAAACTTGAACCAGCGGACATCGTCGAATTTATGCGGTTCGCCATTACGTACCTGCACCGGATCAAGCCTTATCTTGAAGAAGAGCGCCAACCAGTGGGTATCCTTTCCTTCTTGTTCGCGGAAAACCTCGTAATACCCCAAGAATTCCTTTTCCAAAATATCAGCACAGTATTCCTCTTTGATCTCTTTCGCGAGCGTCTCATCGATCGTCATTCCGATATCAAGTCCCCCGCCGCCGTTGTCCCAATGTCCGCGCTCATCTCGGCAATTTTGGCTGCGAAGACTCATGAGCAAGTTTCCTTTTCCGTCATGGCAAAAATACGAGACGGTAACGCCCGGATAATCGACCCCCGCTTTCATACGCTATTTCTGAGCAAACAGCTCGGGGTGCGCGAGACGGAATTCCTCGGTGGCTTTTGCGAGGGATTTCTTGGATTCGTCCGAGAGCTGTGCCGTCTTTTTGATCTCGGTAAGGACTTTTTTGTATTGGGCATCGGCGAAATCGACGAACATCGTCGCCGCTTCGCGTACTCGTGCAACAGGAACGTCACTGAATAATTTCAGCGAGGCGGCGTAGAGCATCGTGACCTGCCGTTCGAGCGGAAGCGGCGCCCCGTTCTTTTGTTTCAGGAGTTCGATCATACGCTGACCGGATGCGAGTTGATCTGCCGTGACTTTGTCTAGGTCCTGCGCGAATTGGGTGAACGCTTCGAGGTCACGGTACTGCGCAAGTTCAAGTTTCAGGCCTCCTGCGACAGCTTTCGTCGCCTTGGTTTGCGCGGATGAACCGACGCGCGAGACGGAAATACCGACGTCGATCGCAGGTCGGACGCCTTTGTTGAAGAGATCGGTCACGAGGAAGATCTGACCGTCGGTAATGGAGATCACGTTTGTCGGGATATATGCGGAGACGTCGCCTTCCTGCGTTTCGATGATCGGGAGCGCGGTGATCGAACCCCCTCCTTTTTCCTCGCTCAAACGGCAGGCGCGCTCGAGCAAGCGGGAGTGTAAGTAGAAAATATCGCCCGGATACGCTTCACGGCCCGGCGGTCGGCGAAGAAGCAGCGAGAGTTCTCGGTACGCGACGGCTTGTTTGGAAAGGTCGTCGTAAATGATGAGCACATCCTTGCCTTTGTCCATGAAGTACTCACCCATCGCAACGCCCGCGAATGGCGCGAGATACTGGAGCGCTGCGGGCGCGGATGCGGGAGCATCAACGATGATCGTGTAGTCGAGCGCGCCTGCTTCGCGAAGCTGCTGTGAGATGCGCGCGGTCTTGGATTCCTTTTGTCCGACGGCGACGTAGATACAGATCGGACGCTTGTCTTCCGGTTCGTTAAGCTGGTTGATGATCGTGTCGACGGCGATGGTCGTCTTGCCTGTCGCGCGGTCACCGATGATGAGTTCGCGCTGACCGCGGCCGATCGGGATCATCGCATCGATGGCGACGATACCTGTGGCGAGCGGGACAGAGACCGATTTGCGGTCGATAACGCCTGCAGCCTGCCGCTCGACCGGCATCAAAGTGACGTTCTTGAACGGTCCCTTTGCATCCTGCGGTTCACCGAGCGCGTTCACGACCCGGCCCAGCAACTCTTCTCCCGCCGGAACACTCAGAACGCGGCCGGTCGATTTGACGGTCATGCCCTCCACGACCCGGGCGGTGTCGCCGAGGACCGCCGCTTTTACGCCGTCTTCTTCGAGGTTCAGGACCAGCCCGAATAATTCGGTCTCGGTTTGCATCGCGTCGGCCAATGTCTTCCCGCTGGTCTCCTCGAACAATAAGATCTCGCTCATGACCACTTTTGAAAGGCCGTCGATCGCGACGACGCCGTCGCCCACCGAAACAACGCGACCGGCATGCACGGCTTCGTGCGCCGGTTTAAATTGCTCTATCTCTTTGATTATTTTCTCGACCGCTGAATTATCCATATGCGTTAGATGGTTGAAGTCGCAGCATTATACATGTCTAGGAGCGATTTCTTAAAGCTGTTGTCGACGAGCGTTCCCCTCCCTTCGAGACGCCAGCCGCCGATAAGACTCTCGTCGATCCGTACCTCAAGCTCCTTCCGGTCAGTATCCATCTTCTCAAGGACTTCTTTCACGTCGCGCTTCGCTTTATTGACATCTTTTTCGTGGGCGACGGAAACAATGAGTGTGTTCTTCCGCATCTGCCGCTCGGCGATGCGCTCGAACGCGCGTGCGATACGCGGCAATAACGCCTCGCGGCCATGCGCCTTCACGGACTCGACGAGCGCATGCACCGCCTTCTTGGGCTGCATTCCGCCTTCGATCATCTGCCAGAGTGCTTGTGCGTAAGTTCCTTCCATAATTATAGGCTTTTCTCTTTGAGGATCTTCTCCGCCGCCAACATCGCGGCACGCGCTATTTCACGCTCGCTTTGCTGCAGCGCAAGACGTTTTGCCTCTTCTGCGTGAGCCTGCGCTTCTTTCAGGATGGCATCGGCTTTTGCCTCCGCCGCGCGTGTTGCGTCCGCAGTCGTCTCGGTCGCACGAAGACGCGCCGCGGCGACAAGTCCTTCGGCTTCGCGGCCGGCGTCGGCTACCATACGTTGGCCCTCGTTCGTCGCGTCCTCGAGCTTTTGATCTGCCTGCTGCGCAAGCCGCACACCTTCGGCGACCTTCTCCCGGCGCTCATCGATGATACGGAGGATCGGCCGGTAGAGGAAATAAGTAAGCGCCGCGAGTAGCAACGCAAAATTCACCGCTTGGATGATAAGCAGGTGCCAATCTACCCCGAATGCCGAGAATAATGCGCCCATGTAGCTTCCGTTAGGTGAACTTCACGATGAAGCCGACGACCAAAGCGAAGATCGCCAACGCCTCTGCGAACACGATAGCCGTGAACATGAGCGGCGTAATGCGTCCCTGTGCCTCTGGATTGCGACCGATGGCTTCAAGCGCCGACGAGCCGATCAAACCGATACCGATACCGGGACCGATCATGCCGAAGCCGACCGCAATGGCCATCGCGAGCGTTTGTGCTGACTGTAGATCCATACTAAATTAATTTTATCCTTGTAACGTTGGTAACAATGGCGCCATTTTAGCATGAATTTAGTGACTTTTTCTAATTGACATAGCGATTTCTTGTGGTATCATTCGACTTAGGGAATGAACTCTATTGCGGGAGGAGCAAAACCGCCATGCGACACAAGCAGTATGAGCACCGGCCACTTACTCTGAAGGAGTGGCGTGCGATGCTCAAGGTTCCTTGCACGAGCTCGCCCCAGGAAATCCTCAACGGGATGAGGCAGTACGGCAGGAATTCGATCGTTCCGGCTGATGCGATAGGCGCCGACGCCTCAAAAACGGACCAACTGAACCAGGTGTTCATCAAGAACAACCTGCCGTATCGCCTGCACGTCGTGCAAGGCTGCTACGACATTCTGCGGATAGCGCTGAATGATTCGATAGCGGATCCTAGGTACCGAGAACTGTATCAAAGACTCGGGTCCGGTCGTTTGGTCAAACTGGTCCGGAAGGTCGACTGACCTTGATCCCGACTTCAGCACAGAATAATGCCGGCCCACGATGGCCGGCATCTTGTTTTTAATGGGCCTCGACCCCGTGCGGTTCCATGATGGCGATCTTGATGAAAAAGAGGGTAAGGAGCGAAAAGATGGCCGCCTGCACGAATCCGACGAATATTTCGAACGCCATGATGGGCACCGGCCCGATGAACGGAATGAAGTACGTGACAACGAGAATAAGCGTCTCGCCTGCAAAAATATTCCCGAACAGACGGAAGGAGAAGGAGATGATGCGGGCGATCTCGGAGAATAATTCGATGATGCCGACAACGAACGAAATGAATCCGTGTCGCACGTCGATGAATTTGCCAGCATATTTCCATACGCCGATCACCAAAACGCCGGTCACTTCAATAGTAAGGAACGAAACGATCGCGAGCATAAGCGTGACATTGAGGTCGGTGTTGACCGAGCGGAACAGCGGGGTAAAGGCCCCGGCTGCGCCGAAAAATCCTATCGAACCGACGCCCGGAAGAAATTCGAGAAGATTCGATGTGAATACAAAGAGGAAGATCGTTGCGAGATACGGAAAGAAAACGCGAGCGAGTTCCCTGCTCTCAAGCGTCTCGGCGACGTAGTCGTAAATGAATTCCACGAGCCACTCGAAGAGAAGCTGGAAGCGGCTGGGCGTTAATTTCAAGCGCGAGCCAATGAGGATGGAAATGACGAGCAATACAAGGATGGCAGCCCAGCTGGTGACGAGCGTATTGGTGATCGGAAGGCCGAACAGAGTCCCGATCCGCTCCGGCGCCAGTACAACATTAATACCCGATTGCATACGAAATTTGACGAGATTTTACCATAAAAACGCGGCCGCCCAAAGGGCGGCCGCGCGTTCCGTAGAAAACGAATGTTACGGGGTGGTGGTCTTTTGCGGCGGGATCAGTACGTTATTTATGACGTAGACGATACCGTTGGAACCTTTGTATTCCGCGACCACGATGGCGCTATTGACCGTCGGGATGTTATTGGTGTCGCTGAAGTTCAACGGATCACCGGAGAGCGCCTGTATTACACCGAGCGTCTGCGTACCCACCTGAACCTCGCGGCCCGAAACGATACTGTATTGCACCAAGCGCTTGAGCTGCGCGGCAGTCATCTTGCTGATCGTGCCTTTCGTCACGTTGCTGAACGCGCTGTCGAGCGGAACGAAGACGGTGTACTTACCGCTTGCGCTGAGCGATGCTCCAACGCCGGTCGAGCTTAAGAGCGATTGATATTCAGACACGCCCGAAAGTGATGCGACGATGGCCTTCACGCTGTCGGAGGCGCGGTTGGTCACAGCGGGACCATTTGACGTGGTGGTTGCCGTAGTCGAGGTGGCCATATTGGTGGCCGAATTGATCGACTGATTGGCGGAGACCCACCAGAGCCCGAGCACGATAAGAATAACGACTACGATAACGACGACCCAGACCCAAACCCCTTTGTTTTGATTCATAGTATTGAGATAACCCCTATTAAACCGGCTGCAGAGCCGGAGACTATGGTTGACGTATGAATATTAGCATTCTTTCATGAATGCCCCTATCACCTTGGCGACCATCTTTTCCCCACCCTTGAACCCGTGAGTAACCTTCGGAATGACCACAAAGCTGTCCTCTTGCTTGAGATGCCGATCGAACCACTGCTTTATTTGTTTTGCAGGTCGATCTGAGAACTCATCGTGCTCTGCCCATAATGCCAAGATCGGGATGCGAACACCCTGGAGCAATTTCGGTTTCTTCGTCTGCGCGTACGGAAAGATCTCCTCAACAGAATCGGGACTGTATAAAGAGATAAGACGTTGCGCGTCATTTAACTCCTCGGGCCAGATCGAGGACGGAATGAGTTCATCACTTTTACCTTTTTTCATTAAAGAATTTGCGTATGCGAGCGCTTTGAAAACTCTCGCTTTTCCATACTTGGCGACAACACCTGCGTAATCGCTTACCGGTGCGAGCAGTACAATACCCTTCACGCCACGTCCGCCTTTTGCAGCCCAATAGATCGATTTCTGGCAACCAGTCGAATGGCCGGTTAAAAAAATGCGTTTTACGCCTTGGCGATGTGCGAAGTCGATAGCTCCCTGTATATCATCCGCAGAGTCAGTAAAGCGCTCGTGTGCGGCCCCTCCCAACAACCTCTTCGATTTGGTATCCGATGTTCTCTTGATCTGAACGATGCGTTCAGTGCCGCGGTTATTGAACGCTAGAACGGCCGTGTCTTTATCCACGACCGGAAGGAAGAGGTTCACTTTGCCGAACATCGAACTACCGAGCCCATGTATCCAAATAACAACCTGTTTCGGCTTTTTGGGACCAAACCAAAGTCCGTTGAGGGCGTATTTCTTAGGCGTCGCGATCTGTACGACGTATGCGGGAGTCATCGACGCAGTATACCCGCGTTATTTCGCGACGGCGAGACCGCTCGATTGATCGAGCATGGCGGCGAGTTCTCCTTGTGTTTGCGGAATATTGGACGGATCGACATAGCCGACCACCTGAATAGTCACGTCTTTGCAAATTCCCAGTACTATCGCCGGGTTCTCTGTTTTGCCGGAAGCAGTCGTGACTTTCTGCGGGAACATAATGTCCACTTTGTTTTTCATTTTCGGGTTCATCGCATCGGCGATAACGCGAAGCCCGATGAGCTGTCCGACTTTGTTGTAGCCGCACGACGGCGAAGAGGTCGCCGCTTCAATGGCGATGACGGTACCGAACGGCAACTCGTCCGAGAGATCTTCGGAACGCGCTGCCATGATGTTCGGATCAGAAAAAGCACCGCTTGCCGTAATGTCGGGAGAACCGTCTGTTTGCGAGGCAACGGCGTTGTACGCGGTCATAGCGACAGCGTAGGTGGGTAACGGAGGTGTGGTCGAGGCGTCTGCGCTGGCAACGCCTGTCATAAACAAAAGGCCCATTAGGGCAGCGGAAAATACTTGCATGAGGGGTTGGCGGAAGAATCTTATCTTGCCGATTCCCAATATGCTAGCATTTTGGATACTGCCTGTCAACACACAAAAATGCCTCTACAGAGCCATTTTTATACAATTTGAGTTGACATCCATGCAACTCGTATGGTCATCGACACTCTAACTTCATGTCCCCTCCTGCCAGCTCGCGAGGTACTTTTGCTGTTCCGGCGTTAGCTGATCGATCGTCAAACCCATTGAAGAGAGTTTTGTCTTTGCGACCATCTGCTCTATCTCGTCGGAAACATTATAGACTCCCGGCGAAAGGTTCGTTTGCTTGGCCATCCATTCGGCCGCAAGCGCCTGCGTCGAAAAACTCATATCCATGACACTTGCCGGGTGACCCTCGGCAGCGGAGAGATTGACGAGGCGCCCGTCGGCGAGCACGTAAATTCTTTTACCGTCCACGGTGTATTCGTCTACAAATCTTCGGACATCTTTCCTCACGTCGCTCGAAAGTTTTTGCAGCGAAGGAATATCGATCTCAACGTCAAAATGACCCGAGTTGCATACGATCGCACCGTCCTTCATTTTCTTAAAATCTTTTTCCGAGATGACGCCTGTATTCCCCGTGACCGTAACGAAAAGATCACCTACCGTGGCGGCGTTCTCCATGGTCGTGACGAAAAATCCGTCCATTGCGGCTTCAAGCGCTTTGATCGGGTCGACCTCCGTCACGATCACGCCGGCCCCCATTCCTTTGGCACGTGAAGCA
>Ga0210396_10001199_pt1 | contig 29068 bp, 27 predicted proteins | sample IncBWH17OmetaG_FD_155466 | JGI IMG/M metagenome (GOLD analysis project Ga0210396, IMG submission 155466) | Forest soil microbial communities from Barre Woods Harvard Forest LTER site, Petersham, Massachusetts, United States - Inc-BW-H-17-O ...
CACAGACGGTAAACCGCTCTGGGAGTTCGACTCCGGAGTGGGAATTGCGGCGCCGCCGATGACTTTTTCGGTGGATGGCGTGCAATATATCGCAGTGCAGAGCGGATGGGGCGGCCCGCAGGTGCTCGGCAACCGGGGGCCCGGCAAAGGGAATGTGGGGCCCGCGAAACTTTTGGTATTCCAGCTCGGGGGCACGGCGACGATTCCTCCCTACCAGCATGTGGTCAAGCCCGTTCCCATGCCGACGTTCAAGCTCGCGGCTAGCAAGGCCGAAATCGAGGAGGGCCGCAAACTTTTTGCCAATACTTGCGCGCGATGCCACGGCGGGGAAGCCATCAGCGGCGGATCGGTGCCGGACCTGCGGTATGCCACGGACGCAACGCATGAAATGTTCGAGGAGATTGTGCTGGGGGGCGCGCGGCGGGAATTCGGGATGCCGTCGTTTACCGGAGACGTTACGCCGGCACAGGTTCGTTTGATCCATGCGTACATTCTGGATCGCGCACGCGAGTCGGCGCAGGTGGATGCCGCGAAAAAGTAGAACGGACTTCAGTCTGTGGCACTTTTGCAAGCACTTGAAGGCCGAAACCCAACAGGCTGAGCAACCTGCGGAAAAAATAGTTTATTGTGTCATTCCGAGCGAAGCGAGGAATCTCTCTTCGATTTGGCCCCATGAAAAGAAAGATTCCTCGCTTCGCTCGGAATGACACAATAAACTATTTTTTCCGCAGTCTCTTCAGCCGGTTTGGTTTTCGTTTCGCCCAAACGAAAAGCAAACAGGCTGAAGCCTGTTCCACAAAAATCTGCTTAGAAACTCTTCATCAAAGCGGGTAAATCGCTGATCGTTTCGATCAGCGCGTCAGCCGAGGCGGCGCGGAGCCGCTCCGGGACCGGCGAGCCGCCGAGCACACCGATGGCGCGCACGCCCGCGCGATGCGCCATTTCAATATCCTCCGGGGCGTCGCCGATATACACGCAGGTTTGGGGCAGGGCGCGAAGCTTTTCGAGCGCCATCCGCAGCGGCGCCGGATGCGGCTTGCGGCGCGGGGCATCCTCGCTGCAGACTTTGGCAAGAAACATTGCGGAAACCGCGTGTTCCCTGAGCTGCCTGCGCACGCGCGAGCGGCTCCCGCTCGATACCAGCGCCATCTTGAAGCGCCGGTCGAGCAATTTCAGTACTCGCAGCGCGCCGGGCTGCAACTTCGGTTGCTGCTGGCGGTAGAAAAATCTCCACAGCCGGTCTGCCTCTTTCCATTTTGCGCGAGGGAGGCGCGCGGCGCGGTACACGCGGTGCCAGTTCGGCGAATAGTGGCGCTTCAACTCCGCGATGCTCCAGCTCATCCCCAGAGCGTCGAACATATACTTGTAGGCATGGGCATCCGCCTCGAACGAATCCAGCAGCGTCCCGTCCCAGTCGAACAGTACATATTCAATCGGCGATCGATTTTTCCCGGTCATTGCAAAGGAACAGCCGTAGTTAATAATGGAACGACTCTATTCGATATCGCAGAGAGAAAAATAGCACGGAATTGGCGGCTGGCTAAAATACAGTTGGGCGGGATTTACGTAGGACAGCCACTCCTGGCTGTCCCGCGGGGTTTCACCAAAGCGAAAGCGGACAGCCAAGAGTGGCTGTCCTGCTCGAGCTAGTGCCGCTGGAAGCGCGACGGCAGCGGCTCTTCGCGATGAAATGTAATGTCGTCGAACGTGGCTGCGAGAGAGTGCCAACCGGGGCGCAGAGCAGGTTCCGCGCGCACGACATGCGCCTCGGTCGTCATCTTCACGGTGCCGCGGCCGAATGGCCGGTCCACCAGGCAAACCTCGATTGCAATGGGCGTCCCCGGCTCAATCCGCTGAGGGCAGAGGAAGAGAACTCCGCTGGAACTGATATTGGTCGTTCGCAACGGCTCCCCGAAGCGCTCGCGCTGGCCCGCGATGCGCTTCACGCGCAGCGGCAAGCTGAGTTTGGCTCGAGCGTAAGCGCGGCGTTCCTCGGGCGGGCGAATGGCATGGGTGGGAACCCGGGCAATGCCCTTCGGCTGGGCCCGCGTCGTCCACGGCGGCGGGTCGGCAATCGAAGTGGCCGGGCGGGCCGGCAATTCTTCGATGGCAGCATGGCTGCGGATGGAATTGGACTGGTCCATGAACTTTTGATTTCGAACAATGCGCATAGGTCTCCCTTTGATTCGTACGCCTCTGGCACTGCTCGCGGACACTATCCTCTGCGCCGCCTGTTTGCGTCAATTTGCGTTCCTTTCCGTGTTGTCTTAATGCGTACTCCCTGGCCACGCCGTTTCTTTCGCTTCCTAGAATGCATCCAATCACAATTGAGCGGCCGAAGGTGGCGACGCTTATGTAGGGCAGGCTTCGGCCTGTGGGGTTTTGTCCTTGCAAGGGCCAACCCCCACAGGCTGAAGCCTGCGCTACTTAAACCCCGCAATCACATCCCGTAAGGGAGCCGACCGCTGCCAGGGAAAAATTAATTTGGCCGCAAGATTCGGATAGCGCCACGGGAACGAATTTGGATATTGTGTTTGGGAAGGAGGCAGACGGCCAATGTCGGCACATTCCAATCCGCTCATGCCCGCGATTCCCGACCTCGCGCGGAGAAGATGTCTGGAAGCAGTCGCCTTGCATGACGCGCGAATGGACGGCGCGTTCGTCTATGCCGTTCGGTCGACGGGCGTTTACTGCCGGCCTTCTTGCCCGTCCCGCCGCCCGCGCGCCAAACAAATTTTGCTCTTTGTCCAGCCAGATGCGGCGGAGCGAGCCGGTTTCCGAGCCTGCCGGCGTTGTCATCCTCGCGAGGCCCGCAATAGCCCGCAGGCGGATCTTGTTCGCCGCGTGTGCCGTGAAATCGAGGGCCACCCGGACGACACACTTTCTCTCCGGGACCTGGCGGAACGCACAGGGCTGAGCGCCGCTCATCTGCAGCGGACCTTCCGCCAGGCGATGGGAATCACTCCGAGGCAGTATGCGGACGCGCTGCGCGTGGCGCGGTTCAAATCCGAATTACGAAAGGGGAAAGACGTGACCACAGCATTGCACGAGGTTTCCTACGGCTCTACGAGCCGCCTATATGAGAAGTCTGACGCGCAACTGGGCATGACGCCCGCGACGTATCGCCGAGGGGGGCGCGGGATGAACATTTCTTATACGATTGCACCGTGTTCCCTGGGACGCGTGCTCGTGGCCGCAACGGAGCGCGGCATCTCCGCCGTGTACCTGGGAGAGCGGGACTCCGATCTCGTCGCTGCCTTGAGCAAGGAATATCCGTATGCGGAAATACGGCGCAACTCGGAGGAGCACTCAAAGTGGGTGCGCGAGATCGTGCGGCACCTGGCGGGGACAAATCCCCGGTTGGATTTGCCCACGGACGTGGTGGCCACCGCGTTCCAGCGCCGCGTCTGGGAAGCCTTGCGGTCCATCCCGCTCGGAGAGACGCGAACTTACTCCGAGGTCGCGCGATCCATCGGCCAACCCAGCGCGATCCGCGCCGTGGCCCGCGCCTGCGCGACCAATCCGGCGGCGATTGTGGTTCCCTGCCACCGCGTGGTGCGCACCGACGGAACGCTGGGCGGTTACCGCTGGGGACTGGAGCGCAAGCGATCCCTGCTCGACCAGGAGCGCCGCGCCGCAAAACGCGCGCAGTAAGTCACACTCCGGCAGTGCCGGCTCGGAAGGCTGCGGAAGAAAAATCTCTTAAACATCTCTGATTGTCATTCCGAGCGAAGCGAGGAATCTCTCTTGGAATTGAAATCAGGAAAAGAGGGATTCCTCGGCGCGGAGCGCGCCTCGGAATGACATCGCTCTCAATTTTTCCGCATGTGGATGAGAGTGAATTACTAAGCCGCCTGCGGAAAAAACACGTGGAAGCGCGCGCCGTGCGGCGTGTTGTTCTCCAAACGAATCGAGCCGCGATGGTCGTCCACGATTTTTGCGACGATGGAAAGCCCGAGTCCTACCCCATCTTTCTTCGACGTAAAAAACGGGTTGAAGATCTGCTCGCGTAATTCGGGCGGGACGCCGGGGCCGGTGTCCTCGACGATCACACCGACCCCTGATTCGCCATGCAAGGTTTCGGGCGCGATGACCAGGCGCAGCGTTTTCTCCGCTGAGTCTTCCTGCGCCTGCATGGCCTGCATTGCGTTGGTGATCAGATTGACGAATACCTGCTCGCAGAGTTGCGGGTCGGCGGGAATATCCGGCAAGGCCGAAGCGTAGTGGCGCTCGATTTTCACGCCTGCATTGGGGATAGACGCGTTGGCCGCTTCGATGGCCCGATCGACGATCTCGGAAATCCGCTCGGGGCGCAATTCGAGGTTCGAGGGGCCCGCGAAGTCGAGGAATCGCACAACCAGCGCGTTCAACCGGTTCACTTCGGAGGAAATGTACCCGGCCAGCTCCGCAACCAGCGGCTCCGACCCCGCAACTTTTCTGTTGAGCATGTCGGCCGAGCCTTTGATGACGCCCAGGGGATTGCGGATTTCGTGCGCCAAGCCGGCGGAAAGTTGCCCCAGCGCGGCCAGGCGCTCGGCTCGCCGCGCGCCGGCTTCGGCGCGGCGCAACTGGCGATTCGTTACCTCCAGTTTGTCGGAAAGATCCTGCAACCGCTGAACCTGCCGCCGGTTTTCGACTGCAAAGCGGTTGACCAGAATCGCCGCGATGTAGAAGAAGAGCACGCGGATGGCCAGGATTCCTTTTCCCTCGGGCGTCACTTCCACTTCCTGCAGCGCGGGGAACAACAGCGACAGGTAGGCCAGCGAGGCAATGCTGGTCCAAACCATCGCGCCGAGCGTGCCGAAGTAAATCGCGGCGCTCACCACAGGCAGGAAATAAATGGGAAAATAACTGCTGTTAATTCCAATCTCTCCCGTGTGATCGAGCAGCAGCGTGGCCAGCAAAATCTTGAGGAGGACGCTGTAAGCCGGACCGCGTTTCGGCAAACGGGCGACCGCCCAACCTTCCAACAGCTGGACTACAAAGATGGAAAGCAGGATCAGTTGTTTGTGGATTTCTTCAAGAGGCGGGAGAAGCGCCAGGCCACCCAGAAAAACCAGCCAGATCAAATCCATCCAGCTCAGACGAAGGTCACGAATTGCGGATCGTTCGCGGTCCAGCATTCTGCAAGGCTCCGGCAAAGTTTAACACGGTCGCAAGTGGCATACGCTTCAGCCTGTGGGTTTTCGGCCGTGCATAAAATCAAAACCCACAGGCTCAGGCGTGTGCCACTGGAACTCGCACAAATTTGTATTCGTCTGGAATTTTACTGCAAGAGCTGAGGGCGCGATTCGGTGTCGACGAGCGCCTCGAAAATGGCGAGAACGTGCCGGCGGTAATCGACCATGCGGGTGAAGACATCGCGCAGCGAGGGGTCGCGCTCGGATTCGCGATGCCACTTGAGCAGCACCGCGGGAGGCACTTCGATATCCCGACGAAGCTCTTCGGCGGAATGTCCGCGCAGGAACAGGCCATAGAAGAAAGCCGCCTCGCGCTGCGGAAAGTCGAAGTCGTGCTGCGTTTCGTCCGCCGTGTTGGCGGCGGCCAGCAGGGTCGTGTTGGATACAGTCTGCATCAGCGTCCAGAGACAGAAAGGGAAGTTTACCGGAACTTTTCCCGGCGTCAAGTGCTGCGATCCAGAATGTGGGTTACTTGTTCAACGCAGGAACCGCGGGACTCGTCGCAAGGGCATTCGATGCGGAAGGGCGTGGAAAGGGTTCTAGGAGCGCAGGCTTCAGCCTGTGGGGGTTCGCCTTGGCAAGCACCAAAACCCACAGGCTGAAGCCTGCGCTACTGAAATCAAAGGCTTTGCGAAGATAAGAACGAACTATCCCAATTTGCCGGGCTGGCGCGTGGAACGGACGAATTCACGCAGCGCCGAGACATTGGGGCCGTAAGCGCCGATCCGAGCCGCATCTACTGGCAAGCCCAACTGCTCCGCGGCTTCCATGTTGATCCCGGCATCGTCCAGTTCGGAGAGGCTAAAGCCGATGGCAGGAAGCACACGCTTGGTGCCGCTTGGATAGACCGGCCGCGGCGGACGGCGCCGTTGCCAGGGCTTGTTTGCGATTGCGAAGAACTGGTGCCAATCGTTCTTGTCCCACATCGCTCGCTCCCGCGTCTCGGGGACCCAGGACGCTCTGACCTTCTACCCATCAGATGCGCCAAGTACGCCTGCGGTCGCTTCCCGTGGCCAAGCTCCCTAACTCAAGGCTTTGCGTGGCCTGCACTCGGGTATACGTCACAACCTGAGCGGCGTCCACAAGAGACTGGGGAATGTTTCAGCAGCGTTGCGAAAGAGAAATTATCACGTTGGATGGAGGGGCGTGTACCGTATGGGCACGCCGGAGCTTTCGAACGAATAGGCCGCCGTGAAGGGCGCTGCGTTTCAACTGGGACAAAGCGTCAACCGGCTGTGGGCATTGCCCTTGTAGCAGCTTGGCGGCGGGGCCGCGGCTTCCCTGGTCCACTCCGTCGGGCAATCACCGCGCGCGGCTGTTATACTGGGCGCATCCGAGCGCCCTCCGGGGAACCTGTGGAAAAGTCGAAACTCATCATCGTCGTTCATTACCACGAGTTGTGGCTCAAGGGCGGGAATCGCCGCTTCTTTCTGAGCAAACTGCACATGGCGCTGAAGCGCGCGCTGGAGGGCTTGCCGGTCGAGCGCATTCTGCGGCCCGGCGACCGTCTGCTCGTGGAATTTGGCGAAGGCGCTTCGGCGGAAGAAGCGGTCGCTCGCATCGAGCGCGTGTTTGGCGTGGCTTTTTACGCAGTGGCGCGAGGGGTTCCCCGCGGGAGCGAGGACGATCTCGCGGCGCTGGGGCGCGCGGCTTGGGAAGAAATTCGCGATGAGAAATTCGATACCTTTGCGGTGCGCGCCAAACGCAGCGACAAATCTTTTCCGCAGAGCTCGGTTGCAATCGACGTTTCCATCGGCCGGTATCTGGTGGATCAGTTGCGCGCCTCCGGCCGCGACGCTCGCGTGAAACTCAACGATCCCGATTTAACATGCCGGATTGAAATTCCGCCCGGCCCTTCGCTGCTGGTGTATGCGCGAAAAATTCCCGGCGCGGGAGGACTTCCGGCAAACACGGCCGGGCGCATGACGTGCCTGCTTTCGGGGGGATTCGATTCCGCCGTGGCGGCGCACAAAATGATGAGGCGCGGGGCGCACTTGAATTTTGTGCACTTCTGGGGCGGCGGCGCGCGGCCGGGCGAGTCTTCGGTACACGTGGCCCGGGAACTGGTGAAGCGCCTGGTGCCCTGGCAATTTTCAGCGAAGCTTTACCTCGTGCCGTTCGAGCCTGTCCAGCGGGAAATTGTGGCGCGCGCGCCGGAGCAATTCCGCATCCTGCTCTATCGCCGCATGATGCTGCGCATCGCCGAGCGCATCGCCCGCTCCAATCGCGCGCTCGGGCTGGTCACCGGAGATAGCCTGGCGCAGGTCGCTTCGCAAACGCTGCACAATATGGCCGCCGTCGGCGCCGCCGTGCGCATGCCGCTCTACCGCCCGCTCGCCGGCGACGATAAAATCGAAATCATGGATGCGGCGCGCAAAATAGGCACGCACGACATCTCCGCCGAGCCTTTCCACGATTGCTGCCCCATCTTCCTGCCGCGCAACCCCGCGCTGCACGCCTCCGTCCCGGAACTCGACCAGGCCGAAAGCGCTCTGGACATCGAAGCGCTCATCCGCCAGGGAATCGATACCATGGCCATCGAGCGCTACCGCTATGCCGCCGGCCGAGTCGAAAAAGTGGAATCGTTCAAGTCCGCCACGGCGTGAGACGCCCTCGCAGATGATGAACACCTTTCAAACACTATGGGTAATACTTTGGCATACTTAATTCACGTGTTTAGCACCAGCATGCGGACTAGGTGTGAGATAGTAAGCCAAATAGTATATATACAATATTATGGTACCTTCTCCTACATCGGTGCCCGAGACTCTCGCCTCCATCCAGCCAGGAATATCGAAAGAAGAGAGGCGGCGGCGGTGGTTTGAACTATTCCTTGTTCTGGCTATGTCTGTTGGAATCGCTCTATTAAACAGCTTTTATCTCCTTCGGAATGCCCCGCCCGTTGCACTCAGAATGTCGGCTTTTCGGAGTTTGTATGGATTCACTCAAGAGAGTCTCTCTCTTTTGCTGCTTGGCTATGTTTTGTCCCGCCGGAATCTTGGACTGCGGGATTTAGGTCTCCGATGGTCAGTACGAGATGTTATACCAAGCTTGGTCGTGACCGTTTTGGGAGGCCTCTCGTACGTCGCCGGCGCGCATTTACTCCAAACGGTGCACTACGAGCTTTTCGGATCGATGGCGCGGGGACCCTCAGCGAGCCGATTCTTCTCAAATCCCACGATATGGGCATTGCCGTTTGTGCTCTTGAACCCGTTCTTCGAAGAATTGATTGTGCGGGCCTACGTAATGACCGAGATCAAGGAACTGACTGGTTCCACCATGAAGGCCATCGTGTTCAGCGTGCTTCTTCAGGCTTCGTACCACCTGTATTACGGTTGGGTAGGCGCACTTAGCATTGCGTTCCTATTCATGGTATTCGCAATCTACTATTCACGTTCAAGGAGGGCGGTTCCAATTATCGTCGCACACGCAGTGCTTGACCTATATGCGTTGTTCCGTTTGATGTGAGTTTTTCCGAAGCGCGGCTTACCGCTCCCTATCCTCGCGAATCATCTCCTCGGCGGACGGAAATGCGTGGCCTGATGCCTTACTCTGTTTGCGCAGCCGTGTAAGATTGCGCACCCACTCCTGGCGCTTTTTCAACTCTCGAGCCGTCAGGACATTTTCTTTGAGTAGCACCCGGACCTCGGCGGCAATCGAGCGCTGATTGGACTTGGCGCGCCTTCGTAGGGCGGCATATAGGTCTCTCGGGATGTTCTCCACGCGAAGCGTTGCCATACGTGCCTCGTAAGAAGACATCGGCCAATATCGGTCTTACTATGAGGAATGTTTCGCAAAACAAAACCGGGGAGCCTCGAGGCCCCCCGGTTTTCTTGCAACTTTAGATTGTTTGCGGGAACTACCAGCGGCGATCCCCGCCGCCACCACCGCCGCGATCGCCGCGGTCACGGTCCCTGCCTCCGCCACCACCGCCGCCACGGCCACCACCGCCGCCTCCACGTCCTCCGCCCCCGCCTCCGCCGAAGCCACCACGCCCGCGCCCGCCACCACCTCCGCCACCGCCTTCACGAGGGGGCCGGGCTTCGTTGACGACAATGTTGCGGCCCATGAAATCGTGGCCGTTCAATCCCTGGATGGCGCGCTCGGCTTCCTCGTCGCTGTTGACCTCGACAAATCCGAATCCGCGCGGTTGCCCCGAGAAACGGTCGCGCACCAGGGTGACATTCGCCGCGGTGACTCCCGTCTGCGTAAATAAAGCGGTGAGCTGCTCTTCCGTAGCCTGAAACGGCAGATTGCCGACGTAAAGTTTCTTCAAAGCAAGACTCCTTCTGGCCGTGGCAATACGGACCCACGGAACCGGGGACTGAAGAAGGCAGGGTCAAGATCGGGGGCATGGGCCGGGGCCCAGAACAATCCGACAAGAGACGCACTCCAGCTCCGGGCGAATCTTGCTCTAAATTTGCACGGCAGTCAACCGAAAGATTGCAGTGTAACTACTTGTTAAATATGCGGACAATCCCTGGCTGCAGAGGGCGCATTGCGCCTCGCGAAATTGGCGAAAGATGATGATAGGATGCGGCATCCTTACTCGGAGCATTAGGACCCATGCGCGGCTTGATGATGGATTTTCCGCTGACTGTGCCGGCGCTGCTGGAACGCGCGGGCCGTATTTTCGGCAACGTCGAAATCGTCACGCGGCGGCCGGACCGGCGCCTGGCGCGGTCCACCTGGGGCGATCTGTACCGGCGTTCGCGGCGCCTGGCGAGCGCGCTCACCGCTCTCGGCTTGCGCCGCGGGGATCGCGTAGCCTCGCTCCTGTGGAATCAGACCGAGCACATGGAGGCTTATTTCGGAGTGCCGGTAGCGGGCGGCGTGCTGCACACGCTGAATCTGCGGCTGCATCCCGATGAAATTGCCTTCATCGCCAATCATGCGGGCGACCGTTTTCTGATCGTCGACGACGTGCTGCTGCCTGTGTACGAGAAATTCCGCGACCGCGTGAAATTCGAGCGCGTGATCGTGGTGCCGTTCGGAGGAGGCGATACGCCGGCCGGTTGCGCCGGCTACGAGGATTTGCTCGCAAGCGCGAGCGAAGAGTTCGCCTATCCGCAACTCGAAGAAAACGAAGCGGCGGCAATGTGCTACACCTCCGGCACGACGGGGCGGTCCAAGGGCGTCGTGTATTCTCATCGCGCCGTGGTGCTTCATTCCATGAGTTGTTGCGGCGCGGATTCCTTCGGAATTTCCATGCGCGATACGATTTTGCCGGTCACCTCCCTGTTTCACGCCAATGGCTGGGGGATCCCCTTCACTGCGGCGATGGCCGGGGCCAAGGTTGTGCTGACGGGGCCGTTCGCAGATGGCGAGGGCCTTCTCGACCTGATGGTGCAAGAGCGAGTCACCGTGACGACCGGCGTGCCCACCGTCTGGTTCGGCGCCCTGGAAGCGCTCGAGAAATTTCCCGGGCGATGGAAATTTACCTGGCCGGTGCGAATGCATTTAGGAGGGGCGGCGACTTCGGAGGCCTTGATGCGCGGATTCGACCGGCACGGGATTACCGTCATCTGCTCCTGGGGCATGACGGAAACGACGCCGGTGGCGACGAGTTCGCATTTGCGACCGTATATGGATGGCTGGGGCGATGAAAAAAAATATGCGCAACGGCTGAAGCCGGGCATTCCGGCATCGCTGCTGGAAGCGCGCATCGTGCGGCCCGATGGCACCGAGGCGCCGCGCGACGGCAGCACGGTCGGCGAAATCGAAGTGCGCGGCCCGTGGGTGGCGGCGGCCTACTACAACATGCCGGAAGAGGCTCAGAAATGGTCGCCCGACGGCTGGCTGCACACCGGCGACATGGGGCATATCGATGAACACGGCTACCTGAAGCTGGTGGACCGCAGCAAGGATTTGATCAAATCGGGCGGCGAGTGGATCAGCTCGGTGGATCTGGAAAACGCGCTGATGGGGCATCCTGCCGTGAAGGAAGCGGCCGTGATTGGCGTTCCGCATCCGAAATGGCAGGAACGGCCGCTCGCCGTGGTGGTGCTGAACGAAGGAGCGAAAGCGGACGCCGCGGAGTTGCGCGAATTTCTGGGCGCGAAATTCGCCAAGTGGCAACTGCCCGACGCGTTCGTGTTCGCCAAGGAAATTCCGCGCACCTCGGTGGGAAAATTCCGCAAGACGGCGCTGCGCGAACAGTTTGTGGATTGGAAGTGGGAGGGCTGAATTGATTGCATTGTAGTGGCGCATGCTTCAGCTTGCGGGTTTTGATTTCTTCTGGGACTAAAACCCGCAAGCTGAAGCGTGCGCCACTTTAGCCTACGTCCTGTAGCTGGCGTTGATGTGGACGTACTCCTGGGTGAAATCGCAAGTCCACATGCGGGCGGCGCCGCGCCCGTTGTGCAAGTCCACGACAATCGGGACATTTTTTTCGAGCAGGCGGCGATGCGCGGCGCGTTCGTCGAGAGGCAGAGCGATCGAGTAGGACGCGCCTTTCGGCGGGCCGTACATTTTCATTCCGCCGAGCCAGATTTCGGCGTGGTCGGGATTGAACGCCACGCCCGAGCGGCCCGCGGCGGCCAGAATGCGGCCCCAGTTGGGATCGGCTCCGGCGATGGCTGTTTTCACGAGCGCGGAGAGAGCGATGGTCTGCGCGACTTTCTTCGCGGCGGAGTCCGTCGGCGCGCCACGCACTTCGATTTCGACGAGATGCGTCGCGCCTTCGCCGTCCTCGACAATTCCAATGGCCAGGGTCTTGCAAACGTGTTCGAGCGCGGCGACGAATTTCGCGTAGTCCCCGCCCGCGGTTTCGGTGATTTTTTTCGCGCCGCTCGCACCGTTGGCAAGAACGAGCAAAGTGTCGTTGGTGGAACTGTCCCCGTCCACGGTGATGGAATTGAAAGTGCGGCCAACAACATCGCGCAATGCAACGTCCAGCACGCCCGGCTCGATCGCGGCGTCGGTGACGACAAACGAAAGCATGGTCGCCATGTTGGGATGGATCATTCCGGCGCCCTTGGCGCACCCGGCGACGCGCACTGTCTTTCCCCCTCTGCTTCCACAGACGCGGCAGCTTCCGACGGCGCGCTTCGGGCGCGTGTCGGTGGTCATGATCGCGCGCGTCAGGCCATCGAAGGCGTGCGCGGAAAATGCCAGCGATTTAGCGAGTCCCGGGGCGGCTTTCAGGATGCGCTCGACGGGCAGCGGCACGCCGATCACTCCGGTGGAGCAGACGACCACCTGCTGTGCGCCGCATCCCAGCAATTCGGCGACGCGCTCGGCAGTGGCACGTGAGGCGACCATGCCGCCAGGCCCCACCGAGCAGTTGGCGTTCCCTGAATTGACAATGACGGCGCGCATTGCGCCAGCCGAGGCTCGCACGTGCTCGCGTGAAAGAACCACCGGAGGCGCCTGCACCAGATTTTGCGTGAAGACGGCCGCGGCCGACGCCGGAGGATCGGAAACGATCAGCGCGACATCCAACGTGCCGGTGTGGCCGCGCTTCTTGAGCCCGCAGGAAGCCGAAGCAAAACGAAACCCGCGCGGCAGGGCGCTGGCCGATGGTAGTTCGCTCATTTTTCAGATCACCATGAACTGCGTGAATGCTCGCCGTCAGCCGCAATTACAAAGCGACAGCTCAACTCTGTAAGGCCAGCGGCTAAAGCCGGTCTAAACCCGAATACATATGTCACGGCTGAAGCCGTGACCCACAAAGCCTTTGCGCTGCTGAACCTTCGCTCTAGCGCTGCTGAATCATTGTCCTTGCCCTGCTGAATAATTCATCTTGCGTTGCTGAATCTTTGCTCTAGCGCTGCTGAATCTTTGTGGGTCGCGGCTTCAGCCGCGACATCCTGCACCAAGGCATTTCGGGCTTTAGTCCCTGCGTTGGTATTCAGATCTCTCACGCGACCGAGAGTTCCTTGGCCCTGCTGTTCAAAACAGGCAGCAGTTCCCGCTCGGGGCAGACCACCGCGACCGTGGCGACGAGCGTGCATTTGCGTTCTTTCGGACATCCCGCGCAATCGCGCTCGACTTTTTCGGGCACGGCTTGCCGCGGCCCGGGCGTGAATCCGTAACGCGAGAAAAAATCAGGCCGATGGGTCACGGCAAAAAGGCGCGCGATCTTGCGGCGCCGCGCCGTAGCCATCGCGGCATTCATCAGACGGTCGCCGACGTTGCGGCCGTGCCCGCGGGCTTCGGGAGCGACCGCCAGCGAGCGGATTTCGGCGAGGTCCGGGCCGTACGGTTCGAGCGCAACGCATCCCAGAACTTTTTCTTCGCCGTTGCGCTTTTCGACGAGCACCAGGAACCGCGCGATATGCTCGCGGATTTCCGCCTCGGTGCGCGGGAGCAACAGGCCCTCGCCGGCGTAGTGCGCGATCACGCGGTGCACCGCCGCCGCGTCGCTCCTGCGAGCCGTGCGCGCCCTCATGATTTTTTCTCCAGCGCGGCCAGGCGCTCTTTCGCGCCGGCGATCGCGTCGCGGACTCGCGCGGGCGCGGTGCCGCCCTCCACGTCCGGGCCGGCCAGCGCGGATTCGAGTTTCAAGGCGTCGTAAAAATCCGTCGCGAAGAGCGGCGAAAATTTTTGCAGCGTCTCCATCGGCAGCGCGGAGAACGGTTTCCCGGCGCGCTCGGCCTCGCGAACGATTTGGCCGACAATTTCATGCGCCTGCCGGAAGGGCGCGCCGCGGCGCACCAGATAATGCGCGGCCTCGGTCGCGAGCAGTGCGGGGTCGGAGGCCGCTTCGCGCATGCGCGCTTCGTTCGGGCGCGTGGCGGCGACCGCGCCGGCGGCGACGCTCAGCATGGCGATGGCCTGATCGTGCGCGGCGAACACAGGTTCCTTGTCTTCCTGCAAGTCGCGCTGATAGCTCGACGGCAGCCCTTTGAGCGTGGTCAGCAGCGTGTGCAGCGACGCGGTGACGCGGCCCGTCTTGCCTCGCAGAAGTTCCCACGCGTCGGGATTCTTTTTCTGCGGCATCAGGCTGCTGCCCGTCGAATATTCATCCGGCAGGACGATGAAGCCGAATTCCTGCGACGCAAACAAAACGAAATCCTCGGCGAGCCGCGAGAGATGCGTCGCAATGACGGCCAGCGCGTAAAGATAATCCAGCGCGAAGTCGCGGTCGCTGGCGGCATCCAGGCTGTTGGCCGTGGGCCGCGCGAAGCCCAACTCGCGCGCGATGGCGCCGCGGTCCACATCGAGCGCGCAGCCCGCGAGAGCGCCCGAGCCCATGGGGCAGGCGTCCGCCATCGCTTCGGCCGCGTCGAGGCGCATTGCATCGCGGAAAAACGCCTCGGCATGCGCCAGCAGGAAATGCGAAAACAGAATCGGCTGCGCGTGCTGCATGTGCGTCATGCCGGGCATCGGAATGCCCAGCGTTTTTTCGGCCTGGTCCACAAGCGCCGCAATCAACCGCGCCACGGCCGCGCGCATTTCGCCGGCGGACTCCATCACAAACATGCGGAAGTCGGTGGCGACGAGTTCGTTGCGGCTGCGGCCCGTGTGCAATTTGTATCCGAGCGGCCCGAGATACTCGACGAGCGCGGTCTCCACGAAATGGTGCACGTCCTCGGCGGAAGATCCGCCCAGCCACGCCTGATCGTTCCCCGCGCGGTCGGCGATTTTGTCCAGCGCGGTCAGCGTGTCGCGCATTTCCTCGACGGAAAGTATGCCCGCCGATTCCAGCGCGCCCGCCCACACCCGGTCCACGGCCAGCTCGTAAGGCAGCAGCCGGCGGTCGAACGAGAACGATCGCTGAAACTGGTAGAACAATTCGTCGGGAGCGCGGTCAAACCGCCCGCCCCATAATTTTCCCGAAGGCTGTTCCTTGGGCGCGGCAGTCACCGTGGCTTCGCTTCCTCCGGAATGATTACCGGCAGGGCAAACAAATTGATGAAGCCTTCGGCGTCCTTGGGGTTATAGCCGGTCATGGCGAAGCTCGCCAGACCTTTTCTGTAGAGCGAATAGGGAGAGACGCGCTTGGTGACGGAGACATTGCCCTTGTAAAGCTTGAGGCCCACCGTGCCGGTCACGCGCTTCTGCGCCTCTGTGAAATAAGCGTCGAGCGCTTCGCGCTGCGGCGTGAACCACGCGCCGTAATAAACGAGCTCGGCGTAGCGCAGCGAAAGCATCTCCGAATAGTGCGCGGTTTCGCGGTCCAGGCACAACGTTTCGAGTTCGCGATGCGCGGTGACCAGCAGCGTGCCGCCCGGTGTTTCGTACGCGCCACGCGACTTGATGCCGACCAGGCGATTCTCGACCAGGTCGATTCGCCCGACGCCGTGCTCCGCCGCGATTTCGTTCAGCTCGTCGAGCAGCGCAACCGCGGAACGCTTTTTGCCGTTCACGGACACCGGAGTGCCGGCATCGAATCCGATCTCGACCACCGCGGGCTTATTCGGCGCTTTTTCCGGCGAGGCGATCCACTGCCACATTGCTTCATCGGGCTCGTTGGCGGGATCTTCGAGAACGCCGCCTTCATGGCTCAGGTGCCAGATGTTGCGGTCGCGCGAATAAATGTTGGCCTTGGTCTGCTCGACCGGAATCTTGTGCGCATTGGCGTAGGCGATGGCGTCCTCGCGCGAGTTGATGGTCCACTCGCGCCAGGGCGCGATAATTTTCACTTTCGGCGCGATGGCTTTGTAGGCCAGCTCGAAACGCACCTGGTCGTTGCCCTTGCCGGTGCAGCCGTGCGCGACGGCGTCGGCGCCGGTTTCGAGGGCGATTTCCGCTTGCCGCTTGGCGAGCACGGGCCGCGCCATCGAAGTGCCCAGCAAATATTTGTGTTCGTACACCGCGCCCGCGCGCAGCGTCGGCCAAACGTACCCGGTCAGAAATTCTTCGCGCAAATCTTCGATCGTCGCGGAAGAAGCGCCCGTGGCCAGCGCTTTTTTCTTGGCGGCTTTCAAATCTTCCTGCTGGCCGACGTCGCCGATCATGGCGATCACTTCGCAGCCGTACATTTCCCTGAGCCAGGGAATAATGATTGACGTATCAAGTCCGCCTGAATAGGCGAGAACCACTTTCTTGGGCACCGGTTGTCCTTTCAGCTTAGGAGCATCAACAGGATGGCTTTCTGCACGTGCAGGCGGTTTTCCGCTTCGTCAAAGACGATGGAACGCGGCGACTCCATGACCTCGTCGGTCACTTCGGAGCCGCGATGCGCGGGAAGGCAGTGGAGAAAAACGGCGTCGGGCGAGGCCTGGGACATGAGTTTGGCGTTGACCTGGTAGGGCGCGAAAATTGCGGCGCGCTTTTCGGTCTCGCTTTCCTGGCCCATGCTGGCCCAGACGTCGGTGTAAACGGCCTGCGCGCCCGAGACGGCTTCTTCGGGAGCGCGAAACAATTCGATGGTGCCCTGCGTGGCGGCGGCATCGCGCCGCGCGGTCGCGAGGATTTCAGCGTCGGGTTCGTAGCCCGCAGGCGTCGCAATGCTCACGTGCGCGCCGACGCGCGCTCCGGCGACCATCAGCGAATGGCAAACGTTATTACCGTCGCCGACGTAGGCAAGTTTCAATCCGCGCGCCGAACCGAATTTTTCCTCGATGGTGAAGAAATCGCACAGCGCCTGGCAGGGATGATACACATCCGAGAGCGCATTAATGACTGGCACGCTGGCATACGCCGCGAGAATTTCCAGCGCCTCCTGCGAAAAAACGCGCCCGACAATTCCGTGCACCCAGCGCGAAAGGCACCGCCCCACGTCGGGAACCGATTCGCGGTCGCCCAGATGCGTGTCCGCGTGATCGAGGTAAATCGCCGTGCCGCCCAGACTGACGATGCCAACTTCAAACGTGACGCGCGTGCGCAGCGACGGCTTCTCAAAAATCATCGCCAGAAAACGGCCGGCGAGAGCCGACTGGTAACGGTCCGGATGCGCCTTGACGTCCGTGGCCAGGCGAAACAATTCCTGAACGTGCGCGGCGCTCCACTCCGTGCCGGTCAGAAGATCGGAAGTAAGGCTCAACGGTTGGGTTTGGGCTTGCGCCTGCGCATTCATGTTTACCTCCCAGCCGCAAGCGCCAGGGCCGCGGCGGGGGCAGAGGGTACGGCCGCGGACTTGGCGGGCCGCTCGGTCCTGGCAAGAACCGATTCGATTTTCGAGAGGCCTTCTTTCACCTGCTGCGCGGTCAAGATGAACGGCGGCAACAGGCGCAGAATATGGTCGTGCGTGCAGTTGATGAGCAAGCCTTCTTTCAGCGCCGCGGCAACGTACGAAGCGCCCTCGACGTCCAGATCGACGCCGATCATCAGGCCTTCGCCGCGAACTTCGCGGATGAAATCAAATTTCGCGGCCATTTTATGCAGGCCCGCTTTCAGTTCGGCGCCGCGCGCGCGGACATTGGCGAGCAAATGCTTGCGCTCGACGGTGTCGAGAAACGTCAAGCCCGTGGCGCAGGTCAGCGGTCCGCCGCCAAACGTGGAGCCATGCAGGCCGGGCGAAAAGGATGCGGCAAATTCCTCCCGCGCCAGGAACGCGCCCAGCGGGAGCCCGCCCGCGAGTGGTTTGGCGACGATGACGATGTCCGGCAGGCCCTCGAGGCGCTGATACGCAAACTCTTTCCCGGTGCGCCCGAGGCCGCACTGAATTTCGTCGGCGATGAGCGCGGCGCCGTGCCTGGTCGCAAGTTCGCGGGCGCGTTTCCAGAATTCATTGCTGATGGGATATATTCCGCCCTCGCCCTGAATCGGCTCGATGATGACGGCGCAAACTTCGTCCTTGAATTTGGCGTCCAGGTCCGTCACGTCATTCAGGCGGACAAAATCCACTCCAGGGATGAGCGGCTCGAAGGGCTCCCGGTATTTCAAAGGATGCGTGATCGAAAGCGCGCCGAAAGTGCGTCCGTGAAAAGAGTGTTCGAGGGCCAGAAAGCGCGTCTTGGCCGCGCCGCCGAGCTTTTTCTTCGCGGCGATCCGCGCCAACTTCAGCGCGCCCTCCACGGCTTCGGAACCGCTGTTAGTGAAAAAGGCGCGGTCCATGCCCGACCACTTCGCCAGTTTTGCAGCCAGCGGCCCTTGAAATGGATTGTGGAACAGGTTCGAGACGTGAACCGCGCGGCCCGCTTCCCGCCGGATCGTTTTCACCAGGGCCGGGTAGGAATACCCGAGCGCGTTCACCGCGATGCCGCCCAAAAAATCGAGATATTTTTTTCCGTTTTGATCGAACACATAGCAGCCGCGCCCGTGCGTGAAAATCATGTCGGAGCGCTTGTACGTGTTCATCAGGTGCCGCGAAGCGTCCTTCAGGACGGTATTCGACGCAGCGGAGGAGGAACCCGCTTTCTTTGCCGGTTTTTTGGGGTGCGATTTCACTGCACCACTCCCGTGGTGCTTGCGGGGAACTCCGAAGTGACGCGCGTGCCGGGAAACCGCGCGCCGTTCGCCGCGGCCAGCAATCCTTTGGGCACCGAGCCGCCGACGATGCGCACTTCCGCCACGCCCGCACTGAGCGCGCGCTTGCACGCTTCCAGCTTCAGAATCATTCCTCCGGAAACTTTATTCTGGCGGATCATGTCCTCGGCATCGGCCGTCGAAACGACTTTCAGCACTTTCGAGCCGTCCAGAACGCCGGCCACATCGGTGAGATAAATCAGCCGGTCGGCGTGAATATATTCGGCACAGGCGGCCGCCATATGATCGGCATTAATGTTGTAGAGTTCGCCGTCGGCGCCCAGGCCCATGCATGACGCCACGGGAACCACGCCCGCCTTCCAGAACGATTCGAGAATTTCCAGGTTCACTCCGGTCAGGTAGCCGACGAAACCCAGTCCCCCGACAATTTCGTCGTGCATCATCGGCTCGGCCAGGAAACATCCGGCGTCGGACGCGCAAACGCCGATGGCGGGTTGTCCCGCGGCGGAAATGGCGCCGGCGAGGCGCTTGTTCAGCAGGCCGCCGAGAACCATCACGGCAACATCGCGCGTCTCGCGGTTCGTCACGCGCAGGCCGTTGACGAACTTGCTTTCAATTCCCATGCGCTTGAGCGTGGCGGTAAATATTTTTCCGCCTCCGTGCACCACCAGTATTTCGTGGCCCTGGTGGGCAAGCTGCGCCACCTGACGCGCCAGCGTTTCCATCGCCGCCGCTTCATCGAGTAATGCTCCCGCAACTTTGACGACCAATCTCATCGCAGTCCTGTCGCCTCCGCAATTCCCAGCATCAAGTTCATGTTCTGTACGGCCTGGCCTGCGGCGCCCTTGCCCAGATTGTCGAGACAACTCACGACCGCGAGGCGCCGCCCCGCGGGATCGAGCGCAAACCCGATATCGCAAAAATTCGTGTGCGCCACGTGCTGCAGTTCCGGCAATTTTCCGGCCGGCCAGATTCGCATCATGGGGCGGTCCGCATAGAACGCACGGTAGAGCGATTCAACCTCTTGCGCGGTGTGCGGCTCGGCGAACCACACGTACAGAGTCGAGAGAATGCCGCGCGCAACCGGCAGCAGATGCGTCGTGAAGACAATGTCTTCGCTGGCGATGCCTGTATGGTCGGTCACTTCCGGCGTGTGCCGGTGCGAGAACAGACCATAGGCGCGGAAGTTCTCGTCCACTTCGGCGAAGTGCAGTTCCTTTTTCGGTTCCTTGCCCGCGCCCGTGGCGCCGGACTTGCAATCGGCGACAATGCCGCGTTCCGTCGCGATCCAGCCCGATTCCACCAGCGGCCGCAGCCCCAGAATCACGCTGGTCGGGTAGCAGCCCGGATTGGCGACCAGCCGCGCGCCCGGCAACTTGTCGGCATAAAGTTCCGGCAAACCGTAGACGGCCTCCGCCGCCAGGTTCTTCGGCGGCGCCGGCAGTTTGTACCAGTGCGCGAAGGTTTCCGGATTATGAAAGCGGAACGCGCCGCTGAGGTCCACCACCCGCAACCCCGCGTTCAAGAGTTGCGGCGCCGTTTCCAGCGAAGCCTCGTGCGGGGTCGCGAGAAACACGGTGCCCGCTCCGCTCCCGGCCACGGCATCGACTGAAAACGTTTTGCAGGGCGCTTCGCCCCAGCCGCGCAGCTGCGGGAAGATTTCGGTGAGGCACTTCACGTGCGCCGAGCTTTCGCGCAAATAGAAGGTTGGCTTTTGTATTTTCGGGTGCCGGAGGAGAAGTTGGGCGAGCTCGAAGCCTGCATAGCCCGTCGCTCCGACTACGGCGACCCGTTGCGGGTCGTTCATCGGAGTAAATCCTCCATGCGTTTCTGGACGGCGGCGCGCGCCTGGCGCGACGGCGTGATCACCACAACGGTGTCGTCCCCGGCGATGGTTCCGGCCACTTCCTTGAATTTTTCGGCGTCTAGCGCGGCGGCCAGTGGTTGCGCTCCCGAGGGCGGCGTCTTCAGCACCAGCAAATTAAGGGCAGGGCGCAGGTCCACGAGAAATTCCCGCAGCGCACGGGCCAGCGGCGGCATCGGCGCCGCGGCTTCGTTTCCGTTGGTGAGCGGCTTATAGCCCGCGGTAGTCTTGACCAGTTTCAGCTCGGACATGTCCCTGGAAAGCGTCCCCTGGGTCACGCGGACCTTCATGTGCGACAACCTGCGCCGCAATTCGTCCTGGCTCGAGATGGGTTCGCTCGTGACCAATTTGAGGATCTGTCGTTGCCGGAATCTCTTGTGTACGTTCAGCGCCATGGTCGGCTTAACTTTATGCACCCACTTGCATAATTATGCGTGGTGCTGCGGACCCCTGTCAATTCTTTTTTAGGAATTTCCGGATATTTTTTCCCGCTCCAATTGGATGCGCCGGATTGACGAGCGATGCAGTGCGCCGTAAGATTCTCGCGCCCGAACATTCCGATGCGCGCAATAAAATACCTCCGGCGATTCCTTTTTGCGATTTTGTTCTGCGCCGCGGCGTGCTTCAGCGCTTGCGGGTCCAAGGAATCCGTCTCGCGCCCCGCAGGCGCGGCCAATGCGCCCAAGTCCGCGGCCGCAACGTTCGCAGAACCTCCGCTCGACCAGCAAATCGAGCAGAAACTCGATCCGTTGACGAGCGAGGACGTGGAACTTTATCTGAAAGTGATGCGCGCGGCCGCCGAGCGCGTCAAGAATTTGACGGCCGCGGACCGTGCAGCGCTCGACGGGGCAAAAAGAATCCTGGCCGGCAGTGCTTCCGGGCGCGTCCCCACTCCCGCCGACGTAAAAACTCTCGCGCAAGCGAATCTCGTGGCGACTTCAATGGATCAAATTGTCGCGGGAGAGATGAAGCTCGATGGACGCGGTTATCGCGGCATCGCCGAAGCGGTCGAAGCCGCAGTACCGAATCCCGCGGCGGGCGCCGTCTCCACCGTTGGCGGTGCGCCTCCCGCCGGTCACGCCCCAACGCCGCTCGAAAGGCGTTTGAGCGACGTCAACGCCGCAAACGAAAAGTTCCTTGCGCCCTACCGCGGGGAAATCCAAACACTCATCGCCGTCGTCCGCAATCCAGCCAACCTGCCAAAATGACAGGTGCTTTCCAGTAGCGCAGGCTTCAGCCTGTGGGTTTTGTGCATGCAAAGACCAAAACCCACAGGCTGAAGCCTGCGCTACTGACTAGGCCGATTTGAGCCGCGGCGAACCTGAGTGTTATTCTGCAAAGTATGAGTGATGTTCGGGCACGCGAGTTGGCAGGCGCTTCCCCGGAGGCGCGGCACCAGGCGCTCCTGGAGGTGGCCGAAGCGATCGCGCAACACCGCGACCTCGGAGAGTTGTTCCACGAACTGGCCGAACGGCTGCATCGCGTGGTGGACTTCGAATATTTGAACCTGATCCTGCACGATCCCGCGCGCAACGTCATGCGCCTGCACATCCTGGAATCCGAAATGCCAAGGAAAACGCGCCTCGGAACCGAATTTCAAGTTGGGCAAACGCCTTCCGGCTGGGTCTGGGAAACCCAGCAGCCGTTCATTCTGGATGATCTGGGAAAGGAGACTCCGTTCGCCGCCCTGTTGCAAAATATGCGCGATAACGGAGTGAAATCGGTCTGTTCGCTGCCGCTGACCACGGCCCAGCGCCGGCTGGGCGTCATGAGTTTCGGGCGCAGCACAACGCACCATCATACCGAGAGCGAGATTGCGTTTCTGCAACAGGTAGCCCGGCAGGTCGCGGTCGCCGTGGACAACGTGCTGAATTTTGAAAGCGCGCAGGCTTCCCAGCGCCAACTGGCCAGGGAGCGGGACCGCCTGCGCGTGCTCCTCGAAGTGAATAACGCCGTGGTTTCCCAACTCGATTTGCATGATCTTCTCAGCGCCATCGCCGCGTCCCTTCGCCGCGTGATTCATCACGAATACACAAGCCTCGCGTTATACGAATCCGCGACGAATCAAATGCGCGTGATGGCTCTCGATTTCCCGCAGGGAAAAGGACTAATTCACGAGGAGTTGGCCGTCCCCCTCGACGGCTCGATCGCCGGGAAAGCGTTCCGAAGCCGCCAGCCCCTCGTTCTGGACCGCGCTGCCATGGAAAATTTTGTGTCGCCGACTTCGCGCATGATGCGGGACGAAGGCGTGCGCTCTGTCGTCTGCATGCCACTTATCACTCACCGCCGCGTGGTCGGCACCATCAGCCTCGCCAGTCTTCGCGACTCTGCCTTCCAGCAGGACGACGTGGATCTTTTGTTTCAAGTCTCGAGCCAGGTGGCCATCGCCGTGGAAAACGCGCTGGCCTTTCAGGAAATCGCCGAACTCAAAAACAAGTTGGCGCAGGAAAAACTCTACCTCGAAGACGAAATCCGCTCGGAGATGAATTTCGAAGAAATCGTCGGTGAAGGTACATCGCTGCGCGCCGTGCTGAAGCAAGTGGAGACCGTGGCCCCGACCGACTCCACCGTGCTCATCACCGGCGAAACAGGCACCGGCAAGGAACTCATCGCCCGCGCGATTCATCATCTAAGCCCGCGGCGCGAACGCACCTTTGTGAAAGTCAATTGCGCCGCGATTCCCACGGGCCTCCTCGAATCGGAATTATTCGGCCACGAGCGCGGCGCCTTTACCGGAGCGATCGCGCAACGCATCGGCCGGTTCGAGCTCGCGCATGGCGGCACGATTTTCCTCGACGAAGTCGGCGATATTCCGCTCGAGCTGCAGCCCAAGCTCTTGCGCGTCCTTCAGGAACAGGAGTTTGAAAGATTGGGCAGCACGCAGACCACCCGCGTGGATGTCCGCCTGGTGGCCGCCACCAATCGCGACCTCGGCGAGATGGTCGCCGCGCGCACCTTCCGCAGCGATCTCTATTATCGCTTGCGCGTGTTCCCCCTGCACATGCCGCCCTTGCGTGAACGGCAGGAGGATATTCCCGCGCTGGTGCGCTACTTCGTGGAGAAATACGCGCGCCGCATGAACCGCGCGGTGGAAACGATTCCCGCCGAAACGCTGGACCTGCTGGTGCGCTACCCCTGGCCCGGAAATATCCGCGAATTGGAAAACATGATCGAGCGCGCCGTAATCCTCTCGCCCGGCCCTGTGCTGCGCGTTCCGCATACCGAGATCAAGCCCCCGTCGGAACCCGCCGGCGACAACCTCACCCTGCGTGCCGCGGAGCGCGATCACATTCTCAAGGCACTGGAGGCTACCAATTGGGTGCTGGCCGGCCCACGCGGCGCCGCAGCGAGATTAGGCATGAAGCGGACCACGCTCCAATCCAAGATGCGTAAGCTGGGAGTAGTGCGAACCGGACGTAGTCATGGCTGAGAAGTGCCGACATTTGGGCACATGCCCAAATGTCGGCAGTCGCAGTGCCTTTCCTTTCTATGGATTTCTTCATCCAAAGGCTTAATCCAAACGTAATATATTGTAAGTAGGACGCTTAATAGTTGTGTTTCCATTTCGGCACAATGGCTAGCCACCTGCTCATAGTGTTAGCATCGTGGTTTTAGAGGCTTCTGGAATCAGACCAGGTCAATGCTCAAGGTTACGATCACGAAGGAAAATTCCGCGGAAACTTGGGAACTCGAGGGGAAGCTTTCGGGCGACTGGGTCAAGGAGCTAGAGCGCTGCTGGATGCAGCGGTCTTCGCCGGCCGGGGTTTGTTTGCAAGTCCACCTAAAGGCGGTGAGCTACATCGATCTGGCGGGGAGGCAGTTGCTGGCACAGATGCACGAGCGCGGGGTTGAGATCAAAGGGTGCGGCTGCATGATGAAGGCAGTTGTGGAGGAGATCACACGGCATGCGAGCGCCAATTAATCGCACCAGTTCGATTTTCCACATGGCGTGCTGGAAATCAGTTTCAAAACGGCCGTGTGCGCAGGATGTTTTCAAGCTTCGGCTCTCGCATTTTGTATTCTGCCGATCAATGTATTGACGTTTTATTTTCTGGAGCGAGAAAGGCGAGGCCGCTGGTTCCGGCCGCCGCTGCACACGAAAATCGGGCCGGGGCGTCTATATATAGAGGAGAAATTTCATTCGCCGTTCAACGTATAGAAATTAGAGATGCACAAATCATTCATAAGCTCCATACATTCCGCAGAGGGGGAAGTCGACCATGAATCAGGAAAGCAATCATCAAGCGGGGGAACGTTTTGCAGATTCCAATCTGGCGGAGCAGAGCGAGGACCAACTGATTGAGCGAGGCCTGAACGGCGACGCGCGGGCGCTGGACGCGCTGTTCGCGCGCAACACGCGCGCCCTGTATCAGACCGCGTTGCGGGTGCTGGGCAATCCGGAGGACGCCGAAGAGGCCCTGCAGGAGGGATTGCTTTCCGCCTATCGCAATCTTCCGAGATTCGAGAGAAGATCGCAATTTTCCACGTGGCTGACTCGGATCGTCATCAACGCGGCTTTGATGCGGCGGCGCAGCAAGCGCGCCCGGCCTGCGGTTTCGCTGGATGAATTTGTTGCCGAGGGAGAGTTGCCGCTGGCCGAGCGCTTCGCCGATGACGGCCCGAATCCCGAGCAACTCTACGCCGGGACCGAACTTGGCGATCGCATGAACAAGAAACTCGCGGAAATTTCTCCGCTGCTGCGCAAGGCATTCTGGCTGCGGGAAATTGAAGGGCTGTCCGCCGAGGAAGCGGCGCAGGTGCTGGGCGTTTCGCGCAACACGCTGAAGGCCAGGCTGTGGCGGGCGCGGCAGGAACTGGCGGCGCGGCTGGGGCTTTCGCTCGAACCTACTTTCGAGCCTGCCACGTAATGCAGGAGAAGTGCAGGCTTCACAAATTGTTGAAATACCAAAAAACTGTCATTCCGGGACGCTCTGCGCGCCGAGGAATCTTTCTTTTCCCGCGTTTAAACCGAAGAGAGATTCCTCACTACGTTCGGAAGGACTAAATAAATTACTCCCTCCGCATCCTGGAAAGCGTGTTTTACCTCAGCGTTTCCAAAACTTCTCCGGTGGCTTTTTCTACGTCGGCGTGCAGGCTGTTGCCGTGCGCGTCCATGGTCACGATGGCCGCGAAATTATTCACGCGCAGGTGCCACATCGCTTCGGGAATGCCGAATTCCATCAGCTCAACGCCCAGAACTTTTTCCACGGTGCGCGCGTAATACTGCGCCGCGCCGCCGATCCCATTCAAATACACCGCGCCGAATTCCTTGAGCGCGCCCAATGTTTTCGCGCCCATTCCGCCCTTGCCGATCACCGCGCGCACGCCATATCTTTTGATCACGTCGGCCTGATACGGCTCTTCGCGAATGCTGGTGGTGGGACCGGCGGCCTTGACCATCCATTCGTTGCCCTGCTTCATCATCACCGGGCCGCAGTGGTAGAGCACGGCGCCGGTCAAGTCCACCGGCGGCGGATTCTTCATCAGGTAAGCGTGCACGTTGTCGCGGCCCGTATACATCTCGCCGTTGATAAGTACGACGTCGCCCACTTTCAGCGCGCGCACTTGCGCTTCGGTCAGCGGCGCGGTCAGAACCACTTCCCGCCCCGTCAACTTGAAGCCGGAGCCGCGCGCCATGCGCTCCACAGGCCGCGAAGGATCGCGGTACAGCCAACCTGTGATTGCGCCGGTCGCCGCGTCGAGGCGCACGCCCAGCCGGCGAAACGCCCAGCATTCATAGGCCACGGAAACAAAGAAACTGGCCGGCAGGCGATTCGCCGCCATGATTTTGCATCCGATGAGTGACGATTTCCCGCCAAAGCCCATCGCGCCGACGCCGAGCTTGTTGGCCTCTTCCATGATTTCCGTTTCGAGCTTCGCAAGCGTCGGGTTGGGATTTTCATCGTCGAGAGTGCGGAACAGTTGTCCCTTGGCGAGATCATACCCGTGGGCGCGGTCGCTGCCGATGCACACGCCGACGGCGCCCGGCGCGCAGCCTTGCCCCTGCGCCTGCCACACGGCGTGCAGGATGCATTTGCGCACGCCTTCGAGATTGCGGTCGGCGCGGCCCATGTGATCGAGCGTGCAGGGCACGGAATACTGGATGTTTTTATTCTCGCAGCCGCCGCCCTTGAGGATCAGCTTGACCTCAATTTCATCTTCTTCCCACTGCTCGAAATGCAGGACTGGAGTTTCTTCGCCCAAGTTGTCGCCGCTGTTTTTTCCGGTAAGCGAATCGACAGAGTTGGGCCGCAGTTTTCCGAGGCGCGTGGCTTCCGCGACGGCGTTCTGAATCGCCTTCTTGATGCGGATCTGGTTCACGCCAACAGGAGTGTGGACGATGAACGTGGGCATGCCGGTGTCCTGGCAAATGGGGCCGGAATCGTCGACGGCCATGTCAATGTTGGACAAAATAATGTCGAACGCCTGGGAGGATTGCGTGTCCGGCGTTTCTTCGGTAGCCGCGATGTTCATGGCCGCGCGCACGTCGGGCGGAAGATTGGTGGACGTCTGGGTAATCAGTTCGAGCAGACTGCCGTCAAGGAATTCCATTTCACTACCTCCCCAAACTCTCCATTTTACACTTTCTGTGAAGCGAAATTTGTGAAAGATGGTGCGGCTAGCGTGCGGGTTCGATTCGGAGGCTTGTTTAAGCCCGGCTTCATAGAGCCGTCCAGGAATGACTTGATTCTTTGATATTGCGTGCAATATCATATCTAAGTGGCATTGTCGTTTGTTCTGGATACGGATGTACTTGTAGCTGCGCTCCGAAGTGATCGAGGCGCTTCCCGTCAGCTTCTGTTGGCCGCATTGGACCGGCGATTTGAATTGTTGCTCTCCGTTCCGCTGATTCTCGAATATGAAGCGGTCCTCACCCGGCCGCAACATTTGACGGCCGGTGGATTGACCAGCGCTGACGTCAAGCACGTTCTGGACGACCTGGCGGCGGTGGCAAGACCGGTACGTCTCGCCTTTCGATGGAGGCCCAGACTATCCGATCCCGATGACGACATGGTATTGGAAACGGCGATAAACGGAAACGGAAGCGCCATTGTCACGTTCAATCAAGGCCATTTTGCCGCTGGAATTAAAGGCTTCGATTTCGTGGTCATTTTGCCGGCTATGGCGCTTCAACAAATCAGGAGTTCGAACACATGAGACGAAGCAATTTTGCATTGCGCCTGCAGGCTTCTTTGCTGGAAGAGTTGCGCAAGGCAGCTAAATTAGAGGGCGTGGCCATAAACCAACTCATTAACGTGGCGGTCGCGGAAAAGATATCCGCGTTGCGGACGGAGGAATATTTCCGAGAGCGGGGGCGTCGTGCTGACCGCGCCGAAACGTTGCGGATTCTCGACCGCGCTGGAAGAGGAAATGTCCCCACGCCGGGAGATGAGATTCCGCCAGATTTGCAGAAAAAGGCCGCGCGCACATCGACGAAAGAAAAAAATCCCGCCACTACGCGTCGGCAAACGAAAAGGTCCGCCGGTGCGTAGTGAAGCTGGCTGCTTACGCCAACACAGGGGAATGGCGAGAGTGTTGTGCGGAAGATTGGTGGGCGTCCGGGTAATCATTGCAAGCAAGCTGCCGTCAAGGAATCCCATTTCACTATCTCCGCAAACTAAGTATTTTAAACTTCTTCGGGACGCAGGTCCTGAAACATTGCTCTCTGGTTGTGATTTGCATTGAAATCGTATCCACCCAGTTTCCTTGAAGCGGTGTCCGTGATCTATTTGTCAAAATCAATGTGGCGTCTAGCCGATTTAAAAGGTCTGTGCAATGCGCTCTAGTTCACAATCGGTCTCATCTGCGGACCGCGCAGTGTTGCTACAGCGACGCTGCGCTTAAAATGATTCCGGGAGGAACCATGAGCAGCCATCCGGAAAAGCAGCCGTTGGAGATTCGGATCGAAACACTGGAGAGGCAAAACCGGCTATTCCGGCGCGGGGCGCTTACCTGCCTGATCGCCATGGTGTCGGTAGGTTTGATGGGACAGACGAAGCGCCCGCGCAAAGCGGCCACGACAACAGCACCGGCAGCTCCGGTGGTGCCCGCAAAAATCGAAGCGGGAAGCTTTGTTATGAAAGACAGCGACGGCAAAATCCGCGCCGAGCTATCCATGGCGGCCACAGGGCCGACTCTCAAGCTTCTCGACGAGAACGGGGCCCCGCAGATGACGCTTTCCTTGAATGACGGCAGCCCCCGAGGACCTATGATGCTTTTGACGGATCCCCAGCATCACGCGGGGTTCTCCCTTAGCGTGTTGGAGGGCATGGGCTCTCAGCTGTCGTTGGTAGGCGCGCGTCCCGATATTCAGGCGCGCATGGTAGTGGCGCCGGAAGGAACTTCACTCGAAATGTCGGACTCCGATGGTTTCACTACGAGCATCGGGAACGGAATGCAAGCCTCGAAAGGCAAGCAGCCAAAGAAAACTACCGCCGCGTCCGTTACCCTCTACGGCAAAGACCGGAAAGTGCTCTGGTCAACTCCTTAGCCCGCTCTTCTCACGACAAAAGGGCAGGTCGGACTTTTGCGGGCCGCCATATCAAACCGTTTGCTTTGAGGCATGTGGTTCGGAGCCAGGCAGAAGCCACATTGCGGTAAGCGGACGCAATATAAAGGGACGCCCTTGGAGTAGGTTGATGAGTGTTGGCGTCATCGCCTACTGAAAGGAGCGTCCCCAATGAATAACACGAAGTATATCGGCATG
>Ga0210396_10001200_pt1 | contig 29063 bp, 19 predicted proteins | sample IncBWH17OmetaG_FD_155466 | JGI IMG/M metagenome (GOLD analysis project Ga0210396, IMG submission 155466) | Forest soil microbial communities from Barre Woods Harvard Forest LTER site, Petersham, Massachusetts, United States - Inc-BW-H-17-O ...
TCATGGTCGTGTCGACGCAGCGCCCGGCCCGCATCGCGCAAAGGCTGGCACCGCTACCCAGGTGCGCCACGATCACGCGCCCCTGGGCCAAAGCCGGTGCAGTTCTGCGAAGCTGTCCCGAAATGAATTCGTACGACAATCCGTGGAAGCCCCAGCGACGGATTCCCTGCTGGAACATCTCATCAGGCAGGCCAAACCGCTCAGTTACGGACTCCCGCCCGCGATGAAAACCGGTATCGAAACATGCGACTTGGAGCAGATCGGGTCGCAGCTCCTGGACTGCTCTGACCGCAGCCAGATTGTGAGGCTGGTGCAGTGGCACCAGTGGGATCAATTGCTCCAGTTCGCGAATAACGGCGGCATCGATCGCCGTGGACTCGCTGAACTTCACTCCGCCGTGGACCATCCGATGGCCGACCGCCACGAGAGAATACCGGCCGGCGTATTGCTCACGCGCCCATTGAGCCAGATGGGCAAAAGCCTCTGGGTGCCCGAAACTCCCGGCGCCCGGCCTCAGAAACGCATCCGCGAGAACTTCGCCGTCTCGATCCTTGGCCTTGAATTTCGGTGACGTTCCCAAACCTTCGATTTGACCGCGGGCAACCAGCTCCAGCTCCGGTTCTCCGATGCCGTAAATGGAGAACTTCAAGCTCGATGAACCGGCGTTGAGGACAATGATTGCGTCGTTCATAACAGCCTCCTACGCCATGATGTTCAAACCGGCATCCACATAGAGCGTGCTGCCGGTGATCCGCCGTGCGTATGGCGTTGCCAGATACGCGGTGGCCATGCCAACGTCCTCGATGTCCACGAGCTCCCCGACCGGCGCCCGCCGCGCGGCTTCGTTCAGCATCAGGTCGAAATCCTTCAACCCCGATGCGGCCCGCGTCTTGATCGGGCCCGGTGAGACTGCATGCACGCGAATTCCTTTGGGCCCCAGCTCAAATGCCAGGTATCGCACCGCCGCCTCCAGCGCCGCCTTCACAGGCCCCATGACCGAATATGCGGGAATAACCTTGTTGGCGCCGTGGTAGGTCATCGCAAACAACGTCCCTCCTTCGCTCATCAACGGCACGGCCAATTTCGCCATTCGCACAAACGAGTGACAGGAGACGTCGATCGCCAGAGCGAATCCGGCCGCCGAGCAATTGAGCAGTCCTCCCTGGAGATCTTCCTTGGGCGCGAACGCAATCGAATGCAGTGCGATATCGACGCGGCCCCAAGTCTTGCCGACCCGATCGAAAACCGCTTCCAGCTCGCCCGGCTGCTGCACATTGAGCGGCTCGAAGATCGGGGCCTCAAGTTGCTTTGCCAGCGGCGCGACGTAAGGCCTGGCTTTGTCGTTCAGATAAGTGATCGCCAGTTCCGCCCCAAGCTGGCGAAATGCCCGGGCGCAGCCAAACGCGATCGAATGCTCGTTGGCGATACCAAGCACCAGGGCTTTCTTGCCGCTCAGAGGCAGTGATGATACGTCAGACATAATTGGGCCTCCGGTCAGATAGCCATCTGTCCCACACTGTTGGGAACGAACAGATTCGCCTCGGTGGCGGCGAGGACCTGTTCCACGGTTACGCCGGGTGCGGTCTCCAGGAGAGTGGCGTCACCGTCAGGAAACGCGATGACCGCCAGCTCCGTTACCAGAAGATCGATGGGCCGGGTCGATGTGAGCGGCAAGGACAAACGTTTCACAACCTTGGGTTTTCCCCTCGCGGCGTGCTGCATTCCCACGACGACGCGTTTGGCGCCGGTCACCAGGTCCATGGCGCCGCCCATGCCGGGGATAAGCTTTCCCGGGATCATCCAGTTGGCGAGCCTACCCTGCTGATCGACCTGAAGGCCGCCGAGCACGGTCATGTCCAGATGCCCGCCACGAATGAACGTGAATGACATGGCGCTGTCGAAGGCGCACGCGCCCGGCAGCGCCGTGACCGGCCGCCCACCCGCGTCTGTGAGGAACGCAAGCGCGGTTCCCTGTTCGGGAACCGCACCGGTGCCGATCAGCCCGTTCTCCGACTGAAAGAACACGTGCAGACCCGCGGGAAGAAAATTGGCAACCAGCGTGGGGATGCCGATGCCGAGGTTCACGAGCATGCCCTCGTGAAGCTCGCGGGCGATCCGTCGAGCGATGATGGTCTGCGCGTCCATGGCCGTCAGTCCTTTGAAACGACATAGTCGACGATCGCCGCGGGCGTCACCACGTGGTCGGGCGCGATGACACCTACCGGAACAATGTGCTCGGCGCACACAACAACTGTGTGAACGGCGGTGGCGATCACCGGATTGAAATTCCGCGCCGTCAGGGCGTAAGCGAGGTTTCCCATGTAGTCGCAAAGGAATGCTGCGACCAGCGCGTAGTCGGCGCGAAGCGGAGTCTCCAAGAGGTAATCGCGACCGTCGACGGCGATCCTGCGCTTTCCTTCCTCGACGACGGTGCCGAGTCCCGTTGGCGTGAGAATCCCACCAAGCCCCGCGCCACCGGCGCGAATCCTCTCGATGAGCGTTCGGCACCAGCTCAACCTGAAGCTCGCCTTCAATCATCTGACGCTGCGTCTCCGGGTTGAGGCCAATGTGACTCACGATCACCTTGTGCGCGAGCTTGGCGCGAATCAGCTTGCCGATACCGACTCCGGGCAGGCCAGTATCGTTTCCTATCACGGTCAGCTCGCGCTTTGACTGCCGAACGATCTCGTCCATGAGGGGCTCGGGCGTGCCGACACCCATAAAACCGCCGATCATCAGGGTGGCCCCGTCGGGGATCATGGCGACGGCTTGGTGGAGCGGGATCGTCTTCATGTGGCATCCACCCCCGCTACTGCATAAACCAGCCGTGGCTGACCACCAGCGATTGTCCGGTCAATGCGTTGGACGGGAACGCGGCAAAAAAAAGGGCGGCCTGGGCGACGTCCTCGACCGTCGTAAACTCGCCGTCCACTGTTTCTTTGAGCATCACCTTTTTGATGACGTCCTCTTCGGAGATGCCCAACGCCCTGGCCTGCTCGGGAATCTGCTTGTCGACCAAGGGCGTGCGAACGAACCCCGGGCAAATCACGTTCGCGCGGACGCCGTACTTCGCCCCTTCTTTGGCCACTACACGAGCAAGCCCAATCAGGCCATGTTTGGCGGTGACGTACGGCGCCTTGAGCGGCGACGCTTCCTTCGAGTGGACAGAACCCATGTAAATGATGCTTCCGCCGCGACCCGACTTGTACATATGCCTGAGGCACGCCCTCGTGGTCAGGAACGCGCCGTCGAGATGGATCGCGAGCATCTTCTTCCACTCGGCGTGGGTGAATTGCTCGATCGGATGGACGATCTGGATTCCAGCGTTACTGATCAGCACGTCAACGCTGCCGAATCGCTCGACGAACACCTCGACGCCGTCGTTCACCTGTTGTTCACTGGTGACATCCATCCCCAGCCCCGTCGCCATTCCTCGTTGGGCAACGATTTCACGTGCGGCCGCGTCGGCGGATTCCCTGTTCAGGTCCGCAACGCCGACCTTCGCGCCCTCGCGCGCGAAGCGGAAGGCAATGTCGCGGCCGATACCGCTGGCAGCACCGGTAATGATGGCGGTTTTGCCTTCGAGCCTCATTGGCGGACCTCAACCTTGCCTGTTCGACGGGCATTTGCGACCAGGACAGCCACAGCACACGACGCCATGCGGGCTCGCACATTGTCGGCCCGGCTGGTGAGGATGATCGGAACCCGCGCGCCCAGTACGAGTCCGGCGGCGTCGGCTTTGGCAAGGAACGTCAACTGCTTGGCGAGAATGTTCCCCGCCTCCAGGTCCGGCGCGAGGAGAATGTCGGCATCCCCGGCGACGGGCGAGTCAATTCCCTTCGTCTTGGCCGCTTCAAAACTAACTGCGTTATCCATCGCCAATGGACCGTCGAGGATGGCGCCGGTGATCTGTCCGCGATCGGCCATCTTGCACAGCGCCGCGGCGTCGATTGTCGAGGGAATCCGCGTCGTCACCGTCTCGACCGCGGAAAGGATTGCCACCTTGGGCAGCTCGAGCCCGAGGTCGTGGGCCAGATCGATCGCGTTCTGACAAATGTCGCGCTTCTCTTCGAGCCCGGGTGCGATATTGATCGCGGCATCGGTAACGATAATGGGCTTGTGGTAAGTGGGAACGGCCATCACAAAGGCGTGGCTGATGCGGCGTGAGGTCCGCAAGCCGGTGGCGGATGAGACAACCGCCGCCATCAGCTCGTCGGTATGCAGGCTGCCTTTCATCAAGGCTTCGGCACGGCCCTGCCGGATCAGCTCAACCGCCCGCGCCGCCGCCTTGGGAGCATCGGGTACGTCCTCGATGGGATAGGGTTTGATATTCAAACCGGCGGCTTCCGCCACTTCGCGGATCTTCTGAGCCGGACCCACAAGAATCGGAGCGAGCAATCCCGCCTCGGCAGCTTCTACGGCGCCAGCGAGAGCGGTCTTTTCGCATGGATAGGCCACCGATATGGCTACCGGCTCCAGTCCCTTGCAGCGCCGCAGAAGACGCTCGTACGGGTCTTGACGGCCGGTTGCCGTACTATTTTCTTCGAGAGCGGTCATGTTGTACTCCCATGATGCGATTGATGATCAGCCATTGTCACCGCGCCGTCCCCTGCGGGGCCGGCTTGCCCAGCATGTGCGAGACTGTCACTTCGATGGGAAGCCCGACGTCGCCCGGTACTTGCAGCTCGCCGGGGTCCACCTTCAGAATCTCCAGAAGCTTCTTGGCCATCGGGCGCTTAATGGTGATTTCGTCGGGCGCGATCATCAGAATGCGCCGGACCACCTCCAGGGCGATGAGCCGGCTTTCCCGTCTGGGCAACAGAACAGCCAGACTGTTTACGGCCCGATCCCAATCCTGACGAAGCAGCTGGGCTTGCGTCCTGAACAGTTCCTTCACCTGGTCGTGCGACACATTCTTGAATTGGCTTTGCTCGCGCAGAGATGCGAAGATCAACGCCGATCGGCGGTCGAAGACCCCGCGATTCAGGATTGAGCCCGCAACGATACGCAGCACCGCCGCCAGCATGCCCCCGCTCTCGAATTGCTCGGCGGGAAGCGCCGCCGCCGTGGCAAACGCCGAGGAAGGCGGAGGCAGCGATTTTGGTGGAAACAGCGCCCCAAGCCCTGCCGGCCCGTACACAACCTTGAAGATTCCCTCGCTAAACGAGTCCCGCAAGTTTCGATATCCGTCGAGCGCGGTGACAATTGCGTTGGAGACGGTGCGCTCCCATGCGAGAAATGAATTGTCTTTGGAAACGGGTTGGCGATGGCTGCGAGCCTGCTCGGCCAGTTTGCCAACCCCGCTGAACATTGGGTTCAGATCCGAGGCAAACCAATGCTGGAGCCGCAGCGGATGAAGCCTGCGGAGCATGTCTGCCGTCAAGGGAGTCGAAAAACTTCGCACCCACGGGCTGACAAAGGTTTTGTAGGACCGGTCGTTGAACTCCGAAACATCCGCGACAGTCTGGAAGGCTTGCTCGTCCTGCCGCGTGTCCTCTTCGAGCGAATGGATGTCGTCGATGGTGCGCGACTCGAACCGGACGGTGAAGTTGCCCGCTTCCCAATCCGTGTTGGGGTCGTCTGGGCGCTTCCCCTCGATAATCATTTCGTAAAGCCCGGCAGGCAGGGCATCGATCATCTCGAGCGTTCCGACTAACTCCTTGTGTTCCTTGCCCGCCACGCGGCCCGAGACAAAGATCCCGAGGTGCCCGATGTCATCGTGTAGCAGGTAAACAACGGTTTGATTTGCCGATATGATCCCCTTCTCGTCCCCATAGACGTCTTCGATCCAGTTCAAGGCCTGCTGCGGCGGCGTGATGTTGTCCCCGTACGAGGCAAACACCACGATCGGAGATTTGATGTTGCGTAGATCGAGCGCCTCTCCTTCTTCCGAAACGATCTGCCTGCGGGCCAGCTTATTCCCGATGAAGAGCTCGGAGACGATCGCGTCGATCTCTTCCCGGTTCATCAGGAAGTACCCGCCCCACCATTTTTCGAATCCGAGAAACCGCGGCGCCTCGGTATCGACTTTTGCGTAGAGATCGTAGTACTTACTCCAGAGCGTGTTGGCTGGGTCGAGCTTCTCAAAATTGGATACAAGATGGGCGCCGTCAAACAAGCCGTCTCCGAGATCGCAAGTCAGGGATTCGGCCCATTTGCCGCCCATAAGTCCCCCTGAGTAGCGCATGGGATTTTGCTTCCCGCTGCCGCTCCAGTAAGAGAGGGGCGCACCGTTGAGCAGGATCGGCCCCATGATCTCAGGCCGGGTTGCCGCCAGTGCGGCAACCGCCCAGCCGGCCTGGCAGTTTCCCACGACGCAAGGTTTGCCCTGCGCCTGCGGATGCCGTCGCGCGACCTCTTCGATAAACTGTGCCTCCGCCGCCGCCACGTCACGCAGCCGTTGCCCGGGCACCGGATCGGGAAAGAAGGTAACGAAGTAAACAGGATGTCCCGCCCGCTGGGCCACACCGACTTGTGAATCGACCTTGAATCCCCCGATACCCGGTCCGTGACCGGCGCGCGGATCGACGACGACATATGGCCGCTTCTTCGGATCAACCTTTTGACCGGGCTGCGGCTTAATGTGCAGCAGCGCATAATTGCAGGGCGGCTCCAGCTTCCGGCCATCGAGTACCAGTTCGTATTCGAACGCCAGCACCGCCGGTTTTCCGCTCTCCTGATGCTCGTGATACGTATTGCCTCGCTGCCGCAACACATCCCAAAAGAGGATGCTGCGCTGCGAAGCATCTACGCAATATTCCCACCAGTCGCTGAACCACTGGACAGGCGATTTCGACAGAAGGCTCTCTTTCAAATCGGTGGTCATCTCGCCTCTTTTCTCCTGCCTATAGACGCGCTTTGCACCTCATCCCTTCATGAGGTGAACAATCGCTATGCCCACGATCGGGCCGCAGAGAAAAAGAGAGGGAAATCTTCCCTGGATTCTGCCCAACCGGCGTTCGCTTCCGTCTTTGCAATCGACGAAAGGCGATGCAGGTCGTCGAATCCCCTCCGGCCCCTGTGCGGGACTCGATGGGAATCCTTCTCTATCGCTCCAATTAGTTGGAGTGCGCCCAAATACTTGGAGGTTTCCTAGAGCGGTACGAAGCCATGCGTTTGGAATTCCTTTATAATCGCGGATTTCGTGGCGCGTGCGGAGGGGGCATGCGAATTGTTTTACGACCCGACGTTACATTGGCTGCGCGCCCAAGGCGGCCGGCGAGGATCGGGCCGGTCAACAATCAGGAGATCCGGATGGCCCACACATCTTCCATGGCGGGTGCGATGCCTCGCCGACTTAGAAGCGTCGGCGCGCTCGTGATCGCCGGCGCGCTACTGGGGCCGGCTGCGTGCAACGAAGAAAAATCGGAGCAAACCGCCGGGCCGCCTCAGGTTGAAGTGGTTGCCGTCACGCAGCAGGATGTGCCGCTCTACCAGGATTGGGTCGGGTCGCTTGCTGGTGAGGTCAATGCGAACATCTCAGCCCAGGTCAGTGGCTATCTGATCAGCCGCGAGTATCAGGAGGGGACCATCGTCAAGAAGGGACAAGAACTTTTCAAGATCGACCCATCTCAATATGCGGCGGTGCTGGAGAGGGCCAAAGCCCAGCTCGCGGTTGCCGACGGACAGAAAGGCAAGACGGTTCTGGACGTCCAGCGGCTCACACCGTTGGCGGAAAAGCAGGCGGTCAGCCGCCAGGAGCTGGACGACGCCATCCAGGCCGACAAAGTCGCGGATGGGCAGGTCGCCGTGGCAAAAGCTGCTATCCAGCAAGCTCAGATCGACCTCGATTTCACCTCCATCCGTTCGCCGGTGGACGGCGTCGCGGGTCTGGCCAAGGCCCAGATCGGCGATCTCGTCGGCCCCGCCACCGGTCCGCTGACAACCGCCACGCAGATCGACCCGATGCGTGTTTACTTCACCGTTTCCCAGCAACTGGCCACGGAATTGCAGCAGCGCGTGCTGGCCGAGGGGAAAACGCTTCGCTCGTCCGAGGGTGGACCGGAGTTGCAAATTACCCTCGCCTCCGGGCAGGTCTACCCGCTTAGAGGCAGGGCGCGCTTCGCCGACAACCAGGTCGACGTCAGCACCGGTTCAGTGCGCGTGGTGGGCGATTTTCCCAATCCCAGCGGGCTGCTCATCCCTGGAATGTTCGTTCGCGTGAAAGCGCTGATGGGAACACAGAAAGATGCCCTGCTGGTCCCGCAGCGGGCGGTTACGCAGATGCAGGGGCGCTATCTGATCGCGGTCGTGGGCGCCGACAACAAGGTGAGCATCCGGCCGGTTGAGGCCGGCCAGCGCGTCGGGGAGCAATGGGTGGTTCAGGGAAAACTCAGCGCCGGTGACAAAGTGGTTGCCGAGGGCGTGCAGAAAGTGCGTGACGGCGTCGTGGTGGCGCCAGTCCCGTTCAACCCTCCGACGACTCAGGGAACGATGATACAGGCGTCCGCACGGACGCCTTGATTTTCTGGCCGGCGCGCCCAAGCCCGCGCGGCATAGTGCCTCGACCGGAACGGCAATATGTCCAAGTTCTTCATCAATCGTCCGATCGTCGCGATGGTCATTTCGATTCTGATGGTGATCGTCGGCCTGGTCGCGATGATCCAATTGCCCATCGCGCTTTTCCCCAACATCGCCGATCCGCAGATCCAGGTGAAGGCAACCTACCCCGGCGCCGACGCGGTCACCATCGAGCAGTCGGTCGCCACGCCGATCGAGCAGCAGATGTCCGGCGTCGACAACCTGGAATACATGTACTCGCTCAATGCCAACAACGGGCAGATGACGCTGACGACGGACTTCAATATCAAGACCGACCCGAACACCGATCAGATTCTGGCCCAGATGAGGCAAGGTCAGGCCAATTCCCAGCTCCCCGCGGCGGTGATCAATCAAGGCGTAACGGTTCAGAAATCCACTGCCGCCCCGCTCGTCCTGTTCGCACTATTCTCCCCAAACGGAACTTATAACGGAGCATTCCTCGCAAATTACGCGGTCATCAACATCAATGACGCGATGACCCGCGTCCCCGGAATTGCCAGCGTGTCAGTGTTCGGCGCCGGCAACTACGCGATTCGACTCTGGGTGAGGCCTGACCGGCTCGCACAGATGGGCGTCACCGTTCCCGAGATCGTCAACGCGGTCCAGGTTCAGAATAACGTGAATCCCGCCGGGCAGGTGGGCGGTGAGCCGATCCCCCCGGGCCAGCAGTTCACTTACGCCGTCCGCACCCAGGGACGCCTTCAGACCGAGGAGGAATTCGGCGACATCGTTCTACGGGCAACGCCCGGCGGGGCGATCCTGCGCGTCAAGGACGTCGCCCGCGTCGAACTGGGGGAGCAGAACTACAACATGCAGGCCCGGCTCAATGGCAAGCCCGCGACCCTGGTCGCCCTCTATCAGTTGCCAGGAAGCAACGCGGTCAACGCCGCCAAGGGCGCTCGCGATCTGATGGCCAAACTCAAGGAAAGCTTCCCACCCGACATGGACTACGCAGTCGCGCTTGACTCTACGCTCGCGGTCACTGAGGGCATGAAGGAAATCGTCCATACGCTCTTTGAGGCGCTGATTCTGGTTGTGATCGTCGTCTTCATCTTCCTACAGGGATGGCGGGCGACACTGATTCCACTGCTGGCAGTCCCGGTGTCCCTGATCGGCACGTTCGCTCTGTTCCCGCTGTTCGGATTCTCCATCAATACGCTATCGCTGTTCGGACTGGTCCTGGCGATCGGGCTGGTGGTCGACGACGCGATCGTCGTCGTGGAAGTGGTGGAGCATCACCTCGAGCACGGTCTGTCTCCCAAAGAGGCCGCGCTGAAGGGAATGGAAGAGGTCACGGGCCCGGTCATCGCAATCGCGATCATCCTGGCGGCGGTTTTCATTCCGACGGCGCTGATCCCCGGAATCACCGGCCGGCTATACCAGCAGTTTGCCGTAACGATCGCCGTATCGATGGCGATCTCCGCGTTCAACGCACTTACCCTGTCGCCGGCGCTTGCAGCACTTTTGCTGAAGCCCAAAAAGCGAGGCAAGGGTCCGATTCAGAAGTTCTACGACGGATTTAACAAAGCTTTTGGTGCGGCGACGGCCGGATATGTCGGCGTTTGTCGCGTGCTCATTCACAAGAGCGCGATTGCAATTCTGTTGCTCATCGGACTTGCGGTCCTGGCCGGGCTTCTGGGGAAGAATGTCGCCACCGGCTTTCTGCCTGATGAGGACCAGGGGTACGTGTACGCCGGCGTTCAGTTGCCGGATGCGTCCTCGGCGCAGCGTACCAGCGAAGTGATGCGGCAGATCGAGCAAATCCTCAAAGATACGCCCGGCATCAAGTATTACTCATCTGTCGTAGGGTACAGCATGCTGAGCGGTGTGCAGAACACGTACAGCGGATTCTTCTGGATCACGCTCAACGACTGGGCCGAGCGAAAGGCCCCCGCAGAACAATACGCCGCCATCATGGCCCACCTCAATAAGGAGATGAACAAGATTCCGGGAGGCGTCGCATTCGCGTTCTCTCCGCCGGCAATTCCCGGCATCGGTACCTCGGGAGGTGTTACGTTCGTTCTGGAGGACCGTACAGGCGCCGGCTATGCGTTCCTGGCGGAGAATCTTCGCAAATTCCTTGAGGTCGCCCGCAAACGACCCGAGCTCGATCGCGTTTTTACAACCGCCCTCCCGTCCGTTCCCCAGGTGTTTGTTGACGTCAACCGCGATCAGATACTTCAGCAGGGCGTGCCGCTCAGCAACGTGTATACGACGATGCAATGCTTCATGGGGGGCGCATTCGTCAACTATTTCAACCGTTTCGGCCGACAGTGGCAGGTTTACGTGCAGGCGGAGGGAGATTACCGAACCAAGGCGGAAAACCTCGGGCAGTTTTACGTGCTGAATAACTCCGGCACGCCTGTCTCGCTCGCCGCTCTGACCCGTGTCCGGGCAACCGACGGGCCGGAATTCACTTTGCGATACAACCTGTTCTCGGGCGCGCAAATCAATGCCGCCGCCCGCCCCCCCTACAGCTCAGCTCAGGCGATGAAGGCGATGGAGGAAGTCTTCGCCGAAACCATGCCCCCTGGCATGGGCTTCGATTATTTGGGCATGAGTTTTCAGGAGCAGAAGGCGCAAAAGGGGGTCTCGCCGATGGTGATCTTCGGTTTCTCACTGTTGTGCGTGTTCCTGATTTTGGCGGCACAATACGAGAGTTGGACGCTCCCGTTCAGCGTGCTGCTGGGGACGCCGATCGCAGTCTTTGGCGCGTTTGCCGCGATCATGATCGGGCACTACGAGAACAACGTCTATGCCCAGATCGGCCTGGTGATGCTCATTGGTTTGGCGGCGAAAAACGCGATTCTCATCGTCGAATTCGCCAAAATGGGCCATGACCGCGGCGAGCCGCTCATCGAGGCCGCGCTTGAGGGTGCGCGCTTGCGGCTGCGGCCCATCCTCATGACCAGCCTTGCGTTTATTCTTGGCTGCGTGCCGCTGGCCAAGGCCAGCGGCGCGGGGGCCCTATCGCGACAAGTGATGGGCTTTGTCGTGATCGGCGGGATGACCGCGGCCAGCTTTCTCGCCGTCTTCCTGATCCCGGTTTCGTACTATCTCGTGGAAAGGCTCGGCGGCCGCGGGAAGCATGAGCCGAACGCGAAGGCCGATCTCGCCGCCGCACGCGTCACCGCTCAGGGCGGTTCCGACGGCGCCGATCCCCTCGAGGTGGGCCACGACCAACAGACAAAATGAGAATCCATCAAACTCCCAACATGGTGTGCCGTACCGCCAGGCTCCAGTGCGCCGCAATTGTGGCAGCCATTGTCGTGTTTGTCTTGACCGGATGTGCGGTCGGACCCGACTACCAGCGTCCAAAAATTGAGGCCCCACAAGACTTCCGCTTCGCCACAACCCAGCCGGTTGTCGAATCGATGGCCGACCTGCCCTGGTGGGAGGTATTTCACGATGGCGATTTGCAGGATTTGATCCGAACGGCATTGGAGAATAATTACGACGTCCGCATCGCCGTGACGCGGGTTGAGCAGTCGAGACAGCTTGCCGAAGCGGCACGCGGTCAGATGTTCCCATCAGTCGGGTATCGATTCGGGGTCGCTCGGGGGCAAAACGAATTTCTCGGCCAGCCGTCCGACGCGGGTATACAGACGAGCACCGCCGCGGCGGGAGTCATCAACGCCGCCTGGGAAATCGACATCTGGGGGCGCGTCCGTCGGCTCAACGAATCCGCTCGTGCACAGTTCCTGGCAACCGAAGAAGCCAAACGCGGCGTCATGCTCTCTCTGGTCAGCGAGGTCGCGCAAGCGTATCTTGAGCTGCTCGAACTCGACTTGCAGCTGGACATCTCCCAGCGGGCAACTGAGTCGTTCGGCCGCAGCCTCAAGCTCTTCACGGATCGACTCGAAGGCGGCGTCGCCAACAAGCTGGCGACATCGCGCGCCCAGGCGGCTGTCGGCTCAGCCGCCGCTCAGATCCCGGAGCTTCAACGGCAGATTGCCATCAAGGAAGACCAGCTCAATGTGCTTGTCGGCCGAAATCCTGGCCCGATCGTACGCCACAGCACACTGCTGTATGAGTCGCTCCCGCCCGACGTGCCGGCGGGACTGCCAAGCTCGCTGCTTGAGCGCCGTCCCGACGTCCGCCAGGCCGAACAGCTTCTCCGCTCGTCCAACGCACAGATCGGCGTCGCCAAGGCCAACTTTTTTCCCCAAGTCGGATTGACCGCCTTGCTGGGAAAGGTCAGCCCGGACGTGAGCACTATCACCGGTGGCCAGGCCAACGCCTGGTCGATCGCCCTCGGCGCCGCCGGACCGATTTTTCAGGGCGGCACGCTGCTCGCCCAGTACCGCCAGGCGGAAGCCGCATGGGAGCAGGCCAGGCTTCAATACGAGCAGACGACGCTCAACGCCTTCCGCGAAGTATCCGATGCCCTTATCTCCCGCGAAAAGTTCGGTCAGTCGCGCGAGCAGCTCAGCACCTCCGTCACCTCGTACCACGACGCGGTTGATATTGCACTGCAGCGATTCATGCTCGGCAAGTCCAGCTACTACGAAGTCCTCGAAGCACAGCAGTTGCTATACCCCGCTGAAAGTTCCCTGGCACAGTCCGAACTGAACCAGCGTCTGGCAACGGTCCAACTGTACAAAGCCCTCGGCGGGGGCTGGCAGCTTTCGGACGAGCGATGGAATGCAGGACCGACGACGGCGCCGGCAACCAATCCCGTCACCGTCCCCGCTAGTCAAAGGTCCGAGTCACAGCAATAAACCCACACACTAATCGATGCTGTCACGGCAATTGAAAAAAGGAAGTTGTAAGCCACCTGCACTGAAAGGAGCAGTCCAATGTATCCGAATACGATCAGACCGCTTGTCGCAATGAGCATGCTTGTCTTCTGCACCTGCGGCGTCTCGTGCGCCAGTAACAACAGCGAGCCCGCCGCCGGTGACGGAACCGACCGCCAGGTTTCTATCGTGAGAACCAGCGACGGCGCAACGGTCACGGAACTCTACACGGCAACGGCCACTGTTTCCGACATTGATCGCTCGACGCGATCGGTCACGCTCGCCGCACCGGACGGGAAAAAGACCACTTTCAAAGCCGGGGACGACGTTCGTAATTTCGACCAGATCGCGGTCGGCGACCATGTCACTGCCCAGGTCTGGGAGGTACTAGCCGTCCATCTGGTGCGCAAGGGCAATCCTTCCGCCAGCGACGCCGACGCTGCGGTCGTCGCGGCCCGGGCCCCCAAAGGCGCCAAGCCGGGCGGCTTTGTCGTCGCCTCAACTGAGGAATTTGCAACGGTCATCGCGGTGGATCCTGAGAGCCGCTGGGGCACATTGAAGTTCCCCGACGGCAAATGGCGTTCCCTTCAGGCCGGGGAGAACGTCGATCTCACCAACGTCAAGCCCGGCGATAAAGTCTCCATCCGCCACACCGAAGGCGCCGCCATCTCGGTCGAGGGAAAGCAATAGGCGGTGGCGGATCGAGCAAAGGCGTCGTGGGAATTTCATAAGGGAGCGACTATGAGATTGCGAATCGTATTGGGATTGGTTCTGGCGGCCTGCGGCATCGTCACGGGCTGCACATCGTACTACCAGGTGACCGACCCGGGCACCAATCGGCTCTATTACACGGAGAAACTCGACCGCCGCGACAGCGGCACCGTGAGGTTCAAGGACGGCAGGAGCGGCGAGGAAGTCACCTTGCCCGCCTCGGCGATCAAGGAGATCCCCAAGGAGCAGTACGAGGTCGCCACGACCGCGCCACCGACCACCGCACCAACTGCCGCACCGACGACTGCACCCTAGCAGTCCGCGGCGGCAGCACGCTGCGGTCGAGCTCGAAATCGGTGCGGCCACCGTGGGGAAGCCGGCCGCGCGCAGATGAAGATTGGAGCAGCCATGTCGACTCACTGGGTTCGACTTCTAACGGTGTTGTTCATTGCCGTGGCGTCCCCCGTTGCCTTGGGCGGCAGCTTCCTGACGCTGACGGCAACCACGACTTCGGGTCCGCCGATGACCGTCACCGCCAGCGGCTCGGACCTCACCTCCCTCGTGCAGAACGCGATCCAGGAGAAGCAGCAGTTCGCGGCGCTGGCGGGGAACAATGTCACCGCCTCGCTGACTTATGGCGGGGTCCAGCGCGTGATCACGGTGACCCGCAACGCCGCGGGGACCTCGGCCACCTTATCGATTCCCTCGATCGGGGTGACAAAGACCTTTACCGGCGCCAACGCGCGAGTACTGGCAAATAGCATCCACACCGAACTGCGAAGTCAGCCCGACAACGCAGTCAGCAAGCTCAATCAGGACCTGGCGGGGATCAGCAAGTGGGGCGTCGTGGACGGCAACCCTTCGGCGGCGACGGCGTTTGCCGCCAACGATGCCTTCTACCGCTGGGGGCTTCCGCAAAACCTCGATGTGCACGGCGGAATCTGGGCGGGCGGCAGCGCGGAAACGATCCACGCCGACGGGAAGAACGGCAGCCTGTATGCAGGCGCCATCGGCGCGGATTTTCCCATCAGCCAGGGGATGTCCCTCTCGATCGACTTCGCGGGAAACTACCGCGAGGTTGGAGGAGCCCGCAGCTTCACCATCGCCGAGTCCGTTTGGGGCCTACCCATCGACGTCTATAAGAGCCCCCTGCTGGACGGCTTCGAGTGGAAACTCACGCCTTACGTTTTCGGGTCCGCTTCGTTTTCCAAACAGCTACTCAGCGGCGGCGGCGTCTACGGCGCCGGAGGCGTCAGCTCGCTCACCTATCGCACCGGCCCGTTCGCCTTCATCCTCGCCGATGAAATCAGCTACAACTCGGGTCTCAACGCCAGCCTCAGTGGGGTGCATTACGGCAACTCCGACCTGAACTCAACGCTCGTAAAAAACGGCGTCCAGGTCGTCTGGTCGCCCAACGAGACTTTCTTCGCCGACGCCGGGATTGCGTACACCAACTTCCTCCAGGACGCGGCGGTCAAGAATTACTGGTCGCCCTCGGTCGGCGCCGGTTGCCATCTCGGTTCCGCCACCACGCTCCGTGTCGGCCTCCGTGGCGACTACGCCAACGGTTACACCGGCACCGGCGCTGATATCTCCCTCAGTATAGATTTCTAACGAGACGAACCACGAGCGGCTGGTGCTCATTTGCGCCCGCTACGCAGCCGCCAGAGCCCGGACGACACGCCCGACGCTGTCGTTGGTGGAAGGTCTATGAAGGCAGTCCCTCTGGTTACTTGGTTGCCGACAGAACCGCACAATCGGCGATCGTGCGGATGATCGGCTGCACTTGCAAGCCGGCTTCCCTCAACCACGCCCCGCACTCGGCGGCGCTGTAGCAGCGGCCTTCGGTCACACAGAACAGGTTCGCCGAGAACAGCGCGACGTTCAACGGCCCGTCGAGCGTGTCGTTGAGGAAGGCATCCTGAATCAGAAGCGTTCCGCCAGGCGGGAGCGCCTGGGCGAGGCGCGCGACGAGCCCGCGGCATTCGGGAACGTCCCAATCGTGAAGGATGTTCGAGACGAGTACCACGTCGCATCCCCCCGGCACGGGGTCCGCGAACATGTCGCCGGGCAGAAGCTGAATCCGATCTGACATCCCTTCACGCCCGGCCAGTTCTCCGGCGATCTTCAGGACCTGCGGCCGGTCCCAGATGATCGCGCGCAGGTTCGGGTTGCGCCGCAGGAACGCGAAGCTGTAGATGCCCGTTCCTCCGCCGGCGTCGAGCAGGACTTCGGCGCCGGTCAGCGGCAGGCGCTGGGCCGTCACCGGCGCGACGTTTCGCGCCCGACCGGCCAGGGCGAGCGTGAGCTTGCGCGCGGCGTCCTCCTGTTCCATCGCCGAGCGCTGGCCTTGGCGGTAGATCCAACCGACGCCCTGCTCCTGCGGCGCCGCTCCCGCGGGCCGGCCCGTGCGCAATCGCTCGACCATCTCACGCACCGCGGGCGATTGGGCCGCCTGGCTGACGTAGTCGCTGATGTCGAATTCTCCGCCCGCCAGGTGCTCGTGCGCCAAGTCCGTCAGGATGACGCGCCCCGAAGAATCGCTCGTCAGCAGCTTCATCGCCCGCAGCCCGACCAGCAGGACGTTCGTCGCCCGCGCCGACAGGCCCAATTCCGCGGCGATCTCAGGCTCGGTCTTGGGCGACGATGCCAGCCGCTGGAACAGACGGAACTCATTCACCGCCACCGCCAGGAGCGCCGTCGCATAGGCGCCGCGATAAAGCTCGAAGATCGGCGCCGGATCGGTCTCTGGAATGAAAAGATCAGATGCATCCACGATTGCTGTCCTCCGCGATCGCGGAGCGTAGCGACAGTTCGTCGGCACGAAAAGACTCAGTCGTGACGCGGGTTTTCAACCCGTGCTGGCGGCGCCGACCGAAGGGAACGCAGAACCGGGGGCGGTTGTCCCCGGAGCACACCGTCCGCACGGCTTAAAAAGCCGTGTCACAAGAAAAGCGCCGCACCGCGCGGCCGCATTCAGTGCCGCTTGAAGAACTGCACGGCCCGTTCGTGTTTCTCGGCGGCCTCGCGGGAGTACGTGCCGGCATGGATCACACCACCGTCGCCCCGCAGCACTTTTTGTATTTTTTCCCGCTGCCGCAGGGGCAGGGGTCGTTGCGGCCGACCTTGGCGGCTTCGCGGACGATGGTTTTGGTTTTGACGGCCTCGCCCTGGGGCTGGTCGGCGGCGGTCTGCATCTCGCCCCCTTTGGCGACGCCGGCCGTGGCGGCCAGGTTCTCATGGACCCCGTAACCGCCCGATTCCTCGTGCACCGCCGCCGTCTCGCGGTAGGCGCTGCGCGCCTGCTGCTGGCCAACGATCCGGGCGCGGAAGATCAGGTCCGTGACCTTGTCCCGCACGCCCTGCATCATCTGGCGGAAGTATTCATACCCTTCCTTCTTGTAGATGATCCGCGGGTCCTGCTCGGCGAATCCCGCCAGCCCAACGCTCCCCTTGAGCATGTCCATCGCGTAGAGATGGTCCTTCCAGGTCTGATCGAAGATCTGGATCAGCACGAACTGCTCCAGGTCCGTCAATTCCTGGCGGAGGAAGTTACGGGCCTTGCGGGTCAGGTAAGTCGGAAGGTCGCGCTTCAGATCGATCTCCGCAGGCTCGCCGTTCGTCGGCTTTGCCGCACGCTCGGCCATGTCTTCCTCGATCAGCGGCCGCGTCATCGTGCCGCCAAAGCGTTTGTTGAACACCGCCAGCAGCGCCTCGGGCTCGGGATTTTCCTTTGCCATCTTCTCCAGCTCGCTCCGCAACTGCCCATCGGCCAGCGCCTTTTCCTGATATCCGATCAGCTCGTCGCGCAGCTTGCGAAGATTCATGCCGCGCAGGTAATCCAGCGACAGGTCCGTCCCGTATTTGGCCCGCGCCCAGGCCCGGACATATTCGGCAGCGTAGGGGTTGTCGATCTGCTGCCCGTCGGAGCCGCCGAACGTGAACGCCAGCATGTGATCGATCGGGTACTCGACCTCGCGCTTGGCGTAGGACTCGCGGGCGCGGTCCTCGATGAGCTGCGCAATCTCCTCGGGCGGCTTGCGGTCGCTGTCGCGGCCGGTGTTGAGCAACAGGTCCTTGGGATCCAGATCGATGGCGAACTTTTCCTTCGCCCAGTTCACCAGCTCGCGCTCCGCATAGAGCGGCTCGAGATACTTGAGCAGGCCGGCGCAATCGCGATTGTCGATCTGCTCGATCGCCGCCAGGCGCAGCTTCTCCTCCAGCTCCGCCGATTCCATCTTGCGAATCTGGTTCTGCGGCAGGTTCACATGGAACCGGCTCATCGCCCAACTCGACAGACCCTTGGTGTCCCAACTACCCGGATCGGTCTCGTCCTCGCCCTGGAATTCCCCGAGCGTGGCGGTGATGTTGGTCTCGGCTTCGGCGCGGGCCTGGTCCTTGACGAAGTGCTCCAGCTCGCCAATCTCATGCATCCCGCGGAAATCGCCCGGATCGAGGTTCACCTCGAAATTCGTCCGCGCCCATTCGGCAATGTTGGCGGCGACGTAGTCGCGGGTGATGTATTTGTCGACGGCGTCGGCGATCGAATCGCCGATCATGCCCCAGATCACCTGGTCGACGTCCCGCCCCTCGAGCACCTGCTGCCGCATACCGTAGAACGTGGTGCGCTGGTGGTCCATCACCTCGTCGTAGTCGAGGAGGTTTTTGCGGGCCAAAAAGTTCCGCTCCTCGACCTTTTTCTGGGCCTTGAGAATGCCCTTGGTGATCCGCTTGTCCTCGATCGGCACACCCTCTTCCATGCCGAGCCAGCCGAGCACCTTGATGACCCATTCGCCGGCAAACATCTTCATCAGGTCGTCTTCGAGTGAGACATAGAACCGGCTCGAGCCCGGATCGCCCTGCCGCCCGGAGCGGCCGCGAAGCTGGTTGTCGATCCGGCGGGCGGTGTGGCGCTCGGTGCCGATGACGTGCAGCCCGCCGGCCGTTTTGGCCTTGGGTGAAAGCTGAAAGACGAACGCGAACGGGTTGTTCTCATCGCCCGGATCGACCTCGATCTTCGTTCCCGAGGCGCGCTGGGTGAGAACATATTTGCCGCCGGTCGCGTCGGCGGGCGTGGCGCTGATGTCGAAGAAGGTTTCCTGCGCCGGTTTGATGTCCGTGCCACGGCCGGCCATGTTGGTGGCGATCGTCACGTTGCCGACCTGCTCGTCGTGCGGATTTTTGTGCGTCTGCCCGGCCAACGCGACGATGTGCGCCTCGCGCTCGTGATACTTGGCGTTGAGCACCTCGTGATCGACGCCGTACTTGCGCTTGAGCATCATCGAGAGCATCTCGCTCTTTTCGACGCTGGTGGTGCCAACCAGTACAGGCCGGCCGGCGTCGCTGTAAGCCTTGATCTCATCGATGATCGCGTCCCACTTCTCCCGCTCCTTGCGGAAGACGCGATCTTCGTTGTCCTGGCGAACGACCGGGCGGTTGGTCGGGATCGTCACGACCTCCAAGCGGTAGATCTTGGTGAACTCCTCGGCCTCGGTCTGGGCGGTGCCGGTCATGCCCGCCAGCGACTTGTACAGCTTGAAGAAGTTCTGGAGGGTGATCGTCGCCAGCGTCTGGGTTTCCTGCTTGATCGGCACCCGCTCCTTGGCTTCGACCGCCTGGTGCAGGCCGTCGCTCCACTGCCGGCCGACCATTTTGCGGCCGGTGAACTCGTCGACGATGATGACTTCCAATTCGCCCCGCGGGCCGCGCTCGACGACGTAGTCCTTGTCCTTCTCGTAAACCACATGGGCCCGCATCGATTGCTCCATCAGGTGCGGCCACTCCATGTTCGAGCCGACGTAGAAGCTGCCGACGCCGGCGATGTCCTGCGCCGCCGCGATCCCCTCGTGCGTCAGGTGCACGCTCTTGCGGTCCCACTCGACCTCGTAATATTGCGTCAGCCCTTCCTTGTTCTTCTCCGCCGCGGCGAGCATCTCCTCGCCCTTCTCGCGGCGCTTGCGGGCGGATTCCTTCTCCTCTTTGGTCTTGGCCTTTTCCCCGTCGCCCTCCGAAGCTTTGATCAGGCGCTTGCCCGCGTCCACTTCCTTCTCGATCGCGTCCCACGGCTTGTTCAGCTCGATCACCTTGCGGGCGACTTCGTCGGCGGCGCGATATTTGGGCGCATCGTCGTGCGCGGCGCCGCTGATGATGAGCGGCGTGCGGGCTTCATCGATCAGGATCGAGTCCACCTCGTCCACGATCGCAAAATCCAGCGGGCCCTGCACCTGGAGATCGACCCGCTCCTTCATGTTGTCGCGCAGGTAGTCGAAGCCAAACTCGCTGTTGGTGCCGTAGGTGATGTCGCACTCGTACTGCTTGCGGCGAATCTCCCCGCCGGGCTCCATGTCGGATTGAATGAAGCCGACGCTCATCCCCAGCGCCTCGAACGCCGGCCGCACCCAGTTCGAGTCGCGCTTCACCAGATAGTCGTTGACGGTCACGACGTGGCAGTGATATCCCTCCAGCACCTTCATGAAATACGCCAGCGGCGCGACGAACGTCTTGCCTTCGCCCGTCGCCATCTCGGCGATCTTGCCCTCGTACAGCACCAGCCCGCCGATGAGCTGCACGTCGAAGCAGCGCGCCCGGTAAGGCGGTCTCGACTCGGGATACAACTTGCGAACCGCGTTATACAAATCGACGGGAATCGACACCTGCTGCCAGCTCTGCCCGCTGGAAATCATCTGCTGCTGGACCTGGTCGTAGAGCTGCCGCGTCGCGGCGTCGAGCTTATTGGGATCGAACCGGTTCAGCGGGTCTTCCTCGGGATTGAAGATCTGGCGGATGCCGATGTTGCGGTCCATCGACTCGCGGATGATCGCAAACGCCTCGGGGTAAGCCTCCGTCGATCGCAGCTTGCGCGACTTGAGCCCGGCGCGAAGCTCGGCGGTGCGCGTGCGCAGCGCCTCGTCGCTCATCGCCTGCACCTTCTCTTCCATCGCGCTGATCTGCGCGACCATCCGCTGATAACGCTTGAGCAGACGCTCATTGCGGCTGCCGAAAATCTTCGTCAATACTTTGCCAACGCTGACTGCCATGGGACACCGCCACTAGGAAATGCTGAATTCTGAATGCTGAGGGCTGAATGAAAAGCGATCGACACGCTGAATTCGGAATGCCGGTTTTTCCGCACTCAGAACTCAGCGTTCAGCATTGGCTGGGCGGGGGCAGTCGAAACTCAAACGGGCTCAGCGAAAGGTGGTGGACGATCGAGGGCTGGGGGACGAACGCCGGGGCTTGCCCTTCGCGACCGCTCAAATCCAAGCGCAACTCGGGACAGATTGATGCCGGCGCGACGCGGGAAAAGCTTTCAGACAACCGGATCACCAGCCGCGCCGCCATCTCCGCGACGGGCGTGCGACTGACCGGCGCGGCAGAAACGGCCCGATCGGCGCACAACGCCGTCATCACCGCCACCACCGCCAGAATATGCCTGGAACGCGATTTCAAAAGTCTTCCAATTCAATTGGCATTGTGCGCGGCAACACCGGTCGGTCAAGCGCCATCGTGGTGCAGGGCCTCTGGTGCCGCCGGTGCCCTCACCGGCGATGTCCCGCACTGGGGGCCGTCGGATTCCGCCGGTGAGGGCACCGGCGGCACTTCAATTCCAGCCGCACCACCCGCGGATCCTCAATGATACGTCCATATACCGGCGATGTTTCCATCGGCTTACAGGAGCTTGTCAAATCATCGCCGCGCCATCGCCGATAATTCCCCCACCATCTGATTGAGAGGCTCCGACCAATCGGCCTTATTTGCCTGCCGAAACAGCCTCAGCGTCGGATACCAGGGCGAATCCGGCCGGTCCAGCAGCCACCGCCAGTCCGGCAGATATGTCACCAGGGCCCAGACCGGGCGAGCCAGCGCCCCCGCCAGGTGTACGACCGCCGTGTCGACCGAGATCAGCAGGTCCAGGTTCTGGAGCAGCGCCGAGGTATCGGCCATGTCGCGAAGCTCGCCGGCCCAGTCCACCAGTTCCATGCCCGCTGGCGGACGCCGGGCCTGCACGGCGGCCTCGCCCTTCTGAACGCTGTAAAAGCGCACCCCCGAGACCTGCCCCAGCGGCCCCAGCATCGACAACGGAATCGACCGCGAGCGGTCCCGGCTGTGCTTCGCACTCCCGGCCCAAACCAGCCCCACCTTCAACCCCGCCGGCTCCCCAGCAAGCCGCTGCCGCCAACGCTCCACCAGCGCCGGGTCCGGAATCAGATACGGTACCGTCGCGGGGATCTTCTCCAGCGTCGTCCCCATCACTCGCGCAACGCTGACCAGCGGCAAATGCACGTCGAACTCCGGGGCCGGGTCGTTCTCGTCAAAAACGTGCTCGATTCCGAGCTGCCCGGCGAACAAACGCCGCAGCGCCGCCCAGCACCGCACCAGCACGCGCCCGCCCCGCGCCTGCACCAGCGGAACGTAACGCAAAAACTGAATCGCGTCGCCCAGCCCCTGCTCGGCGTGGAGCAAAATCCGTTTGCCGTGCAGATCGCTTCCGTCCCACACCGGCTGATGAAAGTCGCGCGGCGCCGTCAGCTTCCCCACCTCCCAACGCGCCTCGTATCCCCGAAAGCCTTCGAGAAAATCCCCCCGCACCAGTTGGAGCAGCGCCAAATTCAAGCGGGCGTCGGGATACTCAGGCCGCAATTGCACTGCCTGCCGCAGGCATCGCTCGGCTTCGGCCAATTCCCGCCGGTGGTAATGAAGCGAGCCCAGGCTGTTGAGCGCCTCGGGAAACTCCGCCCGCAGCGTCAGCGCCCGCTCCTGCGCCTCCAGCGCCTCCTGGTCGCGTCCTACGCGCTCCAGCGCATTGCCCAGGTTGTGAACCGCCTCGGGAAATTCGGGCCGAATCTCGACCGCTCTCTCGTAGCACGCCAGCGATTCATCGTCGCGCTGGAGGTTGTGCAGCGTACTGCCGAGGTTGCACCACAGCTCAGCCGAATCCGGTTTGATCCTCAATCCCTGTCGATAAACCTGCTCCGCCTGCTCGTGTTGCCCGCGACGGTCGAGCATGGCGCCGAGGCTGAGGCACGCGTCCGCCTGACCGGGCGCGATGGCCAGGGAACGGCGGCAGGCGTCGATCGCTTCATCCTCCCGCCCGGCCGACCCCAGCGCGTAGGAAAGCTCGTACCACGCCGTGGCATTGCCCGGCTGGATCGCCGTCGCCTCTCGCAGCGCGGCAATCGCCTCCTCCATGCGCCCTCTCGTCCCCAGCGCCCTGCCCAACTGCTGATGCGCGTCACCAAACGAAGGCCGCAATGAGATCGCACGACGATACTCCGCGATCGCCTCCTCGTGGCGGCCCTTCTGCGCCAGCCCGTTGGCAAGGTTGAAATGCGCCTCCGGAAGATCCGGCAGGATCGCCACCGCCTGCGAATGAGCGACGATCGACTCATCGAGATCACCCCGGTCGGCCAGCAGGTTGCCCAGGTCATTGAGCGCCGCCGCATCGCTCGGACGAAGCTCCAGGAGCCGCCGGTACATCGCGATCGCCTCGTCCGTCTTCCCGGCCTCGCGGAGCAACATGGCCAGGCTCGAGCAGACCTCGGCCGAATCCGGCCAGAGCGAGAGCGCAGCGCCGAGCGCCTCGATGGCTGCGTCGAGCCGGCCCGCGCTGCGCAGCGCCTTGCCAAGCATCAGGCGCATTTCCAGGTTCTGCGGATGCATCGCGACAATCTGACGGAAAACCTCGATCGCCAGATCAGCCCGCCCGGCGGCCAGCAATGTCTGGGCAAGGTTGTTTTGCGCATCGAGATAGCCGGGCACCAGCGTCGCGGCGTAATCGTGGGCGCTGATCGCCTCCGGGAGCCTCCCCATCGCCCGCAGCACGACGCCCAGGTTGTTGTAATAAATCGCCGCCGTCGGGTTCAGCCCGATGGCCCGTTGAATCAGCTCCAGCGCCCGCCCAACGTCGCCAAGCTGATAGCTGACCACTCCCAGAAAATGGATGGCATCGGCGTTGTTCGGCTCGTCTTTCAGGATTTGTCGGTAGAGCGCCCCCGCCTCGCGCAGCTTCCCCGCCTGGTGGAGTTGCACGGCCTGCTCGTAAACCTCACGGGTCGTCGATTCTGACATCTACTTTTTGAGGAAATTGGCCAGCAGCCGCTCGCCCTGCTCGGTGAGGAAACTTTCCGGATGAAACTGCACACCCTCGAGCGGCCAGGTTTTGTGCCGCACGCCCATGATCTCATCGTGATCGGTCCAGCTCGTGACTTCGTAATCGTCCGGCAGAGTCCCCTGCCGAATGATGAGGCTGTGATACCGCGTCGCGGTAAAGGGATTGGGCATTCCTTCGTAAATACTGCGATTGTCATGGAAGATGCGGTCGGTCTTCCCATGCATGAGCCGCTCGGCCCGCACCACATCCGCCCCGGCAGTGAACCCGATGCACTGGTGCCCCAGGCACACCCCCAGCACCGGCAGCTTCGGTCCGAAGTGCCGGATAATGTCGTTGCTCACCCCCCCTTCCCGCGGCGTGCAGGGTCCGGGCGAAATCACGATATGGCTCGGCCGCATCTCCTCAACCTGCTCCGCCGTCACCTTATCATTACGGAACACCTCGATCGCCGCTCCCGGACTCACCTCCCCCAGCTTCTGCACCAGGTTGTAGGTGAACGAGTCGTAGTTATCGATGACGACGATCATGGCGGGATCCAAAGGTAAAACCGCCGGGAGGCAAAGACAAGCCAGGCCGCCGTTCGACCGTGGCCCGTATGGCTCGTGAAAAGTGCGAAAAACGCGCCGATGTCCAGAACTCGCAGTCCAAAGCACCTTCTTCCACTTCGTGCCCCAGAACTCGGAGTCCGAAGTGAATTTTATTGATTTATGCCACATTAGCAGTAAGCTGCAACTTCCGTAGCCGGCATCCGCAAATTGCATTTCCGTTGGTCGCTCGAGCGCCCGTTGCCTTTGGCAGATTCTTCAGGAGGCACTGATGTCTGCTCGCATTCGCACATTGCCCGACGCCGCCTTCCTCGCAGTGGCGATGGTGGTTGGCGTTGGCCGCGCGTTCGCTGCAAACCCGTCTGCCGTGCAGGAGGGGACACTCTGCATCAACGGGTATGGCGATATACGGGCAACGGATTTGAGCACGTGGATCAATAACGCCATTCCATCTTCCAGCCAGCGCCTGATGGTCCTCACGGAATGTTTCGGCGGCAATACGGCGCAGGCCTTTGCCAATCAAGCCAACACTGCCGTCATTTCCGCCACCAGTCCCGGCCAAATCGCCTATTACGGAACGTACGCCGTCGGCGCGACGGGCGCATTGACGGCGGGCGCCACAAACACGGGACAGACCGTCGCCAATGCCGCAAATGCCACCGCCTCCCCGGATGAAACACCCAGCACGGGCGGTGGCTTGGCACCGGCCAGTTTTTCTCTGGCCCCGGTTACTGCGTTTGGACCGATTGAAAGTCGACATGTGCTTATTTATTCCGGCATGCCGGGTGGCCCGGATAACAACGACGTGAATGAGCGCAACACGATCATCAACAACTTCGCAAGCGACCCGGCTACCACCGTGTACACGGTCGGCAGTAACGGAACGAACGGTTGGGACCAGCCCGGCACGCCAGCCGGACTCCAGGCGACCCTCAACACGATTGGCAACAACATCAATCTCTCCGGCCACCCCGCCAATGAGCAGTTCATCATGTATGTGGGCGACCACGGCGGCGTGCGTAACGGACTGCCCTCCATCTTTCTCACCATCCCGCCGAGTCTCCTCACGCCGGTCACGCCCTCCAACACTCCCTTGCAGTGCTTCCAGGATGACAAGCCGGGCAACTCGGACGGCGTGCCTATCCCCGGCACTTTTGCCGTATCTCCATCTGTCCTTTCCGGGGCCAACCCGAGCTTTTCGGTCTTTATTGATTTGAGCTCTTCCATCAACCAGATCAGCACCGGCGGTCACCCGGTCAACCTCACCGAGGCCCTGTCGTTGATCAACCCGAGCGCCTGGCAAATGGCCCTGACGCCGAGTACCGGGTCGCCGATCACCCTGGCCAACCCAACCGTGGTCTTCAAAGACCTCAATGGCAACGGAATTCTCGGCGATTCTGCTGGCGAGGGGATTGAATTGGACTTCCCAATGCCCGCTGCCACGATGATGAGTTCATTTTTCGACGTCTTCACCAACATCAGCGTCGAAAATGGCTCAAGCCTGCCTTGGCAGGTGAGCGATCCAAGTCAAAATTCCGGCGCCATTGCTCAAGCCGTGCCGGAGCCGGAATCCACCGCACTTGGCTCGCTGGTGCTGGCGGTCATGGGAGTGGTGGCGCGACGCCCTCGTCGATAGGCAATGACAGCGATTGGTGCTTATGCTCAGCCAGCTTGCGGCGCCAGGAGGCTGAAAAGGTGCGCCGGTGATTCCAGGATCGATTGCCTCGCATTATCTCATTACGTCCGGCGGCCCAGCCAATCGCTCAGATTGACCGGTTTCCACGGCGTGGACCGCCTTTTCGTGGCACGGGTTTGCAACCCGTGCGTCGGCGTAGTCGTTCAGCCGGCGACGGTCTTGGTGTGGAAAAGCCAGGTTTCATCGCCCGAACAATTCATGCTGCCGAACGGGAAAAGTCCTGGCAAGGCAGCTTGGTTTTCCCACACCAAGGCCGGCTCGGGCTGAACGGCTCCATCTGTCCACGGGTTACAAACCCGGGGCCGATGGGGCCCGGGGCCGATGGGGCCCGGGGCCGATGGGGTCGGGGCCGATGGGGTCAACGCTTGACTCTTGACAACGTGGATGACCATGTTGTCAAGAGTCAAGCGTTGACCCCATCCGGGCCCCCGGCGGTCCAGCCAACGCCCAGATCGACCGGTTTTCACGGGCGTGGACCGCCTTTTCGCGGCACGGGAATCACCGCACCGGCTGTGCCTGGAGACTCCTCGGCTGCGCCAGTTTGCTGACGGGGTGCGGCTTGCCGACGGCAAGATCGCTGTCGAAGAATCCCCAGGTCGTCAGCCCGTCGTCGCTTTCGGGATCGAGCAGATACGCGGCGAGCGTTCCCAGCGGCTGCGACACACGAACGATCGTCGTCCCGGCAGGGTATTCGATCATCCGGGTCTGGTAGCTGCCGCTGACTTTGACCTCGCGGCCGCCGAGGAAGGCGCGGCCGGTGTGGATGATTTTCCCGATCACCAGGACCTGCGCCTCGGCCTTGAGCGCCGCCGGGAGCTGTTCGACGACGACGCCGTGGGTCTTCAGTTTCTCGATGACGATCTTTGTGTTCGGCGTATCGGCAATCAGATAAGCCCGGCCGCTCGCGATCTTCCGCGTCGGGGCGAAGCTGCCATAGTCGAGCATCGCCACCGGCGTGACTTTGTCGGGCACGACGGCGGTCATCATCCGCCCCGATCGCGGGTTTTTGATCTTCGTCACCTCACCCACCAGTATCTCCACCTTGTCCGGCAACGCCACGGGCTGGCAATCGACGCCCAGGTCGAAACCCGCGCGGGCGGCGGCGGCGCGATCGGCCTGCGCGGTGAGCCGGAGGATTTCCTGGCCATGTCCCGCGGCGTAATTGAAAATCTCCTCCACAAATGCCTCGGTCACCTCGATCCGGCCTTTGAAATCCAGATAGCTGTACGCCTCGGACAGAATCGCCAGCCGGTTGCGCAGGCCCACGTAGTTGGTCCCGACGCGCGGCGCGGGCGAGAAGGCATGCCATGAGCGCGTGTCCGGCTGTCCCTCGCGCGCCGGGCTGCCCTCAAAATTGCCGTAGTAGTACGTCCGGAATTTGTGCTTCGACCGCATTGCCTCGGCCAGTGCCGGCATCATCACATCCCGGTGATAACGGGCCAGATTCGCATCGGTATTCGGGCTGAGCGGGATCGAGTAGGTGAGATGGTAGCCGTGATAGGAGCCGTCGGTGGTGTGCAGATCGACCACCAGCGTGGGGTCCCATTGATTGAACAGGTGCAGCAGCGCCTCGGTTTCGGGGGCGACCGCCTTGATGTAGTCGCGGTTGAGGTCGAGCCCCTGGGCGTTTTCGCGGATGCCGACGCCGCCGATCGGGCCGTTCTGCGCGACGCGGTTGCTGGTGCTGATGCGCTCGTTGCCATCCGCGTTGTAGTCTGGGGCGATGAGAATGACGAGCTTCTTCAAAAGCGGCTGCAAATCCCCCGTGAGCAGCCGCCGGGCCAGGTTCAACGACGCTTCTTTCCCTTCCACTTCCCCGGCGTGGATGTTGGCCATGATAAACACAACCGGCCGCCCCGATTCCCCCGCCTGCCGCGGCGACGCCACGGGCGGATCGGCCAGCACCATCAGCGCCAGCGCCCGACCCTCTCTTGTCTTCCCGAACGTCTCAACATGGACTAGCGGGCTCCGCTCCTGCAACTGCCCGATGAACCCCATCACGTCGTCGTACCGGCTGGTTTCCTCAAAATTCGTCGACTCAGCCCGCGTCCTAAGCGACTGATCCGCCACCCCATAAGCCGATCCGGCGATCAACAGCAGAAAGAAGATTGCTCCAATCAGGGCACCGTTTCTCATATGTTGCCTCGATGGGCAACATACCACCAATGCCGGAAGTTTTGCACGAATCGGAGAGTGGACTGGACGGATGCGTGTGACACGGGTTTTCAACCCGTGCGAGGCCCCTTTCCGTTCAGATTGCCCCACCCCAGGCAGATTTTTCCGATTCAAACACCAGCACGGGTAAAAAACCGTGTGACGACGTTTTCAGTATCTAACCTGGTCCTTGGCCCGTGGAGGTTTCGTAGTCGCGGCGGAATTGCCAGATCGCTTCGAGGAGTTCGGCGTCAGTCGCGTCCCACAGGCCACGGCCGTGGAGGTCGGCGCACAGCTCGCCCACGGCCGCGAGTTCAATTCGCCACTGCTATACAATGTGGACCGTGGCGCTACGCATCTATCTCCAAGTGTTTGGCTTCCTGTTGCTGCTTGGCGGCTTTGGACATGTGATTGGCATTGTTCATCTTTACATCGCCCAAGGCGTTCCAGATGCCAATCGGCACACACATGGGGGCACACACATGGGGTCGGCACACACATGGGGTCAACTCTTGACTTTTGACATTATGTCAAGAGTCAAGAGTTGACCCCGAACGCCCCGTCAA
>Ga0210396_10001206_pt1 | contig 29018 bp, 33 predicted proteins | sample IncBWH17OmetaG_FD_155466 | JGI IMG/M metagenome (GOLD analysis project Ga0210396, IMG submission 155466) | Forest soil microbial communities from Barre Woods Harvard Forest LTER site, Petersham, Massachusetts, United States - Inc-BW-H-17-O ...
CCGCCTATCTCGGCCCCGATGCGGCCTCCAAGGCCGCGCTCGAAACATTGGCGCGGGTCTGGGCCGCCGAGACCGCATCGACAGCGCTTCGGGTCAATCTGTTCAACCCGGGGCCGATCCGCACCCGCATGCGTGCCACGGTCTTCCCGGGCGAGGATCCGCTGACACTCAATACACCCGAGCAGGCAGCCGAATTGATCGTGCCGATGTGCCTGCCATCGTGGAACGAGACCGGCAAGTTCTACGACTACCCGACGCGAAAGCTTCTGAGTTTTCACAGTCCCGCTTAGCTGCGGGCTGCATCAGTGCCAGCCGTGTCTTGAAACTTTGCGCCGGAGAGCGTGCCTGCTGCAATGACAAGCGCCAGCAGCACCAGCGCGGATGCCAGATAGAACGGCGCGCCCGGCAGGTGCAGCGGCGTCTGTGCGCCGATGAAGTAGGCAAAGGTCAGCGTGAACAGGAACGGCCCCAACAGTTGGGAGATGCTCTGCACGCTCGAGTTCGCTCCCTGCAACTGGCCTTGCTGGTCAGGCGCGACCCGCTTCGTCATCAAGGCCTGAATCGCCGCGCCCGAAACACCCCATAACGACATCACGGGAATTCCAAGCCAGGACAGCGGCCCGGTGGGCGCGATGGCGAAAATGAAAAAACCGGCCGCGCCGCAGATAAGCCCCAGCAACAACGACCGGCGCTCGCCGAACACCCGCACGATCGGCCCGATGCCCACGCCCTGCACCAGCATGGCGCAGACGCCGACCATCGCCAGCGTCACGCCGACGGTCTTTGAATCCCAGCCATATCGATAGGTCGCATAGAGCACGAAAATTGACGGCAGCACTGCATGCGCCAACTGGGCAAAGAAATTCGCCACCGACAGGCCGGCCAGGATGCGGTCGGAACGCAACAGATGCAGGGCACCGATCGGGTTGGCGCTTTTCCAGCGAAACGGGGCGCGGCGGTCACGCGGCAGCGACTCCGGCAGGATCAGAAGGCCATACATCGTATTGGCAAAGCTCAAGCCTGCCGCGACCCAAAACGGCAGCCGCGGGTCGACATCACCGAGCAATCCGCCGACGGCGGGACCTATGATGAATCCGGCGCCAAAGGCCGCGCCCACTTTACCAAACACCGCGGCCCGGCGTTCCGCTGGCGTGATATCGGCGATATAGGCGAAGGCGGTCGAAATACTCGCCGAGGTGATGCCGGAAATCACCCGGCCTACAAACAGCCAGATCAGGGATGGCGCCAGCGCCATCAGCACATAATCAAGCCCAAGCCCGAAATTCGACAACAGCACCACCGGGCGGCGGCCAAACCGGTCCGACAGGCTGCCAAGGATCGGCGAGAACACGAACTGCATCAACGCCCAGGCCGTTCCGAATACGCCAAAGATGCGGGCGGCTTGCGCCGTGTCGTTGTCGACGAAGCTTTCGACCAGTTTTGGCAGGATCGGCATGATCAGGCCGAGTGCGAGCATGTCGAGCAGGATCGTGACAAAGATGAAGGCGACTGCAGCGCCGCGCGCAGGCGGCACGCCGACGGCACTGGTTTCGCTCATGACGGTCGCTTCCGTTTGTGCGCGAAAGGATTGGCCTTCTCGCGCAGCGAAATCCGCACCGGCGTGCCCGGCAATTCAAAATACTCGCGCAGGGAATTGACGAGATAACGCAAATAGGATTGCGGCACGGCATCGGCGCGTGAGCAGAACAACACAAAGCTCGGCGGCCGCGCCTTGGCTTGCGTGATGTAATTCAGCTTCAACCGGCGGCCAGAGACCGCCGGCGGCGGATTGGCGTCCACGGCCTGTTCGAACCATCGATTGAGGGCCGCCGTCGGCACCCGACGATTCCACACCGCATAGGCGTCTTCGATCGCGCGCATCAGGTGGTCGATGCCCTCGCCCATCAAACCGGATACGGCGACCAACGGCGTTCCCCTGACTTGCGGCAGCAAGTGATCGGCCTCGGCGCGCAGCGCCGAAATCGCGCCGCCTTTGGCTTCCACCAGGTCCCATTTGTTGACAGCGATCACGAGCGCGCGGCCCTCGCGTTCGATCAGGTCGGCGATGCGCAAATCCTGCTCTTCGAATTTGTTTTGCGTATCCATCATCAGCACGACGACCTCTGCAAAGCGCACCGCCCGCAAGGCATCCGCAACCGAGAGCTTCTCCAGCTTTTCCTCGATCCGGGAGCGCCGCCGCAACCCCGCAGTGTCGAACACGCGAAAGTCGCGGCCATTCCAGGTGATTTCCACGGCGATGGAATCGCGCGTCGTGCCGGCCTCGGCGCTGGTCAGTAGCCGCTCCTCGCCAAGCAGACGGTTGATCAGCGTCGACTTGCCGGCATTGGGGCGGCCGACGACCGCCACGCGGATCGGTCGTTTGGCTAATTCCTCGTCGGTTTCAGCGATCTCCTCATCGCCTTCCTCGTCCTCGACAGGCTCCGGCATCAGCACACGGAGCGCGTCATAGAGATCGACCATGCCCTCGCCATGCTCCGCCGAAATCTGCAAGGGATCGCCGAGACCGAGCGCGTAGGCCTCCATGGCGCCGATTTCTCCGTGCTTGCCCTCACTCTTGTTGGCCAGCAGAATGACCGGCTTGTCGGCGCGACGCGCATAGTCGGCAAAGGCGCGGTCGTTCGGCGTCAATCCGGCACGGGCGTCGATCACGAACATCAGCGCATCCGCAAGTCCGATCGCGGTCTCCGTCTGCTCCTGCATCCGCGCCGTCAGCGACCCCTTCGCGCCCTCATCGAGCCCTGCCGTGTCAATCACGGTGAAGCGGAGATCGCCGAGCCGCGCTTCGCCCTCGCGCCGATCGCGGGTAACGCCCGGCGCATCGTCAACCAGCGCCAGCTTCTGTCCGACCAGACGGTTGAACAGGGTCGACTTCCCGACATTGGGCCGGCCGATAATGGCGATCGTAAAGGACATCATTGATCCAGGCCCGCGGGTGAATCGATCGAGGGCATGTTGCGGCTTGCGGTGCGGGAAATTCAAATGAGCGGGCGCTCGCCGGAATACGCCCACATCAAAGTCTTAGCGCGTAAATGTGCCGCCGGGTACCGGTGCGGGGAATGCCGCGCCGGATTGTTGGGCCGTGGGCGCGGGTTGCGCCTGCGTCGCGCCGGATTGCTGCCCGTCCTGATCGGACGGCGGCGCGGTGGTGCGCTGACGAACGATTTTCTTCTTGGGCGCTGGCGGTGCCGCAGCCGTATTGTCTTCTTCAGGCGCCGCCGCGGGATCCGTGCTGGCCGTTGCCGCCGCAGGCTGCTTGCTCTTCTTGGCGGTCTTTTTCGACTTGGTATCTGGAGGTGGCGCCGGCGGGACAGCCGCTTCCTGCGCATTCGGATCGGGTTCCTGCTGGGCCCCCTTGTACAGGGATTTCGGAACGCCCTGTTCAAGACCGGGCACGCCGTCCGGAAATACCGGCTTGCGATCGCCCTGCACTTTTTTCTTCGTGTCGAGCCAATCGAGATAATCCATCGGATCCCAGCTGCTCATGCCGCTTGAACAGCCGGCCAGGGCGCCGGAAAACGCGACGAGAACAGAAGCGGCGATCAGACGTTTCAGGCGACGCATGGTCGATTTCTCGCTCAACCTATTTTCCTGTCGTCAGCTCTTGGCGACCGGTGGAAGCAGCGCTTGAAGCGCCTCGGCTCGCGAACGCATGGCCGAAGGCGTCTCGCCATCGCTGGCAATCATGTCCAGCCATTGCCGGGCCGCGGTCACGTCATTGGCGCGCCAGGCCGACAAGGCCAGCAACTCACGCGCAGTATGGCGAAAGGTCGCCTCCGGCTTGGTGGAAGCTTCAAGACGTTGCAGCATGTTCGGATAGCTGTCGGTGTCCAACATTAGTCCCGCGGCGCGAATCCGCGCCAAGTCTTGCTGTTCGGCGCCGATGCTGCGATCGGCCGCGAGTTCGTCGTACATTTTGGCGCCCGCTTGCGGATCGCGGGTTGCAAGCTCGCCCGCCGCACGCAACCGCGCCAGCATCCGGTAGCCGGCAGGCGCCGTCGTCGCAAGCTTCTCGAAGGCGGCCTGCGCCTCGACATGCTTGTTCTGCTCGGCCAGCTCAAGGGCGGCATCAAAGGCCGCCCCAGCCTCCGCCGCCTTCTGGGTTTCCAGATACTCATAACCGCGCCAGCCGGCGACGGCGGCAATGATCAGGAGCGCCGCGGCGATGATATAGATCGAGTATCGGTCCCACAGCTTCTTGAGCTGTTCCCGGCGGACCTCTTCGTCGACTTCATCAAATAATTCAGACACTTAGAGGTATCCCATCCCCGGCTTAGCGCGATTGGAACCAACGGCACCGTCAAATCTGCCCTTTGATGCCGGCCGCGTTACCCTAACGATATGGCGGTGGCAAGGCAAAGCTAGCCCCGTCAACGTGTTAACGGGGTTACCGCGAGGGGTTATCCACCCTCCGTCTTTCCGGCAAGGGGCGTCCTCACGTCTTCGTCTTCATGCCGTAAACATGCTCCGGTCCCGGGAAAGCGCGCGAACGAACGTCGGCCGCATAGCCCTGGATCGCCGCCTCGATCATCGGGCCGAGATTGCCGTAGCGGCGGACAAATTTCGGGGCCCGCGGCGACAATCCCAGCATGTCTTCCAGCACCAGCACCTGGCCGTCGCAAGCCGCGCTGGCGCCGATGCCGATGGTCGGAATGTCGATCGTCTCCGTGATCTTGCGCGCCAACGGCTCGGCCACCGCTTCAACCACGACCGAAAAGGCGCCGGCCTGCGCCACCGCAAGCGCATCGTTTTCAATCGGCTCCCAGCTTCCTTCGTCGCGCCCCTGGGCGCGGAACGAACCCAGCGTGTTGATCGATTGCGGCGTCAGGCCGATATGGCCCATCACGGGTATGCCGCGTTCGACCAGAAATGCGATCGTCTCGGCCATTCGCGCGCCGCCCTCGAGCTTGATCGCCCCGCAATGGGTTTCCTTCAAAATTCTCACGGCCGAATGAAAGGCCTGCTCCTTGGAGGCCTCATAAGAGCCAAAGGGCATATCAACGACAACGAGCGCGTGCTGCGAGCCGCGCATCACCGCATGCCCCTGCAGGATCATCATGTCGAGCGTCACCGGCACGGTGGTTTCAAACCCGTGCATGACGTTGCCAAGGGAGTCGCCCACCAGAATGACATCGCAATAGCGGTCGACCAGCGTCGCGGTATGGGCGTGGTATGACGTCAGCATCACGATCGGCTCGCCGTTTTTGCGAGCGCGGATATCGGGTGCGGTTTTGCGCTTGATCGCCGCCTGAACTGACATTTTTAAACTCCTACAACGGGAACGCCGATCACGACCGGATGGAACGCGAAAGCAAGCGCCAGATAGACGACGATTCCGACCGCAACCGCAATCATGTCGTTGCCCCAGCCGCCGACCGGGATCGGCGGTCCGCCGGCATCGGACCGGTGTTTGAGCGAGATGCGGTCGAACACCGCCCAGCCCAAGAACGAGCCGAACAGGACGATCGAACCGAGATCGCCATTGGCCAGCAAATGCGCTGCCGCCCATAATTTGACCCCGGCCAGCATCGGGTGCTTGAGCGAAGTGTAAATGTGCCCGCGCAGAAAAGCGGCCACGACGAGAATGACGGCGGGCAACATCAGAGCGAGCGTGATGTGTTTGAGAACCGCGAGCGCTGTCGCAGGAACAAAACCCTCCCAGACATCGATCATTCCCGTCGCACGGTAGTGCGCAAAACCCCACGCGATCAGCGCAATCCCAAGCACGGAGATAAGCGCGTAAACGAGCTTGTAACTGCCCTCGCCAACAGTGGCGATCGCACGGGTGCCGAGTTCGCGCTGGGCCGGCAAGGTATGGACGCCGAGAAACAGCACGAGGCCCAGGATCATCACCGCCAGTCCCATCACTGTCCCCTCCCGCGAACTTTTTGCGGCTATCCGGGTACACTTTCAAAGGCCGCACGGCAATGCGGGATATAGGCGGCGGTTACGGCGTTGCCTTCTGCTTGTCGAACTCGCGGTTGTCGACGTAGCGTATGGCGATTGGCCGTCCAGCCAGGGCGCCGCCAAGGTTTCCGGTGAATTTGAGCGGCACGCAGGCGTCAATGGAATCATTGATCGCTTTTAGATAGGTCTCGCGGACCTCGGCGGGCACACCCGCGGTGGCAAAGGTCATGCGCGGCGGGCCGATCAGATCGCCCGACCGCTTGAAGCTGAAACGCACCGTCATCTGCATGCCCTCCTTCGCCGTATCCGTCTGCGGCGGCGTCCAGCACGAACGCAGGGCGGCAAAGAGATCGCCGATATTATCCAGATCGTGATCGGGCTTTTGATATCTCGGCGCTTCTTCCTCCGACGGCTTGCTTTCGACCGTCAGCTGAAGGTTCTCGCCATAGGGATAATAGATTTCTGGGATGCAGGGCGTGTGACTGAGCACGCTACAAAAGGATGGTGTGCACGGGTGATGGGACAAAACGCTGCAAGGCTCGTGCCCAAAAGGAATCACATTGATGCGGTGCCATCGTCGCGCATCGGCATTTCCTGCCACGGCCAATCCTGCAACGGCGACAATGAGCCCGATAGCAACGCGACTGAGCATGCGAGATCCTCGGAAGCAGCCCACGCAACCCAATATAATGCCAAAATGGAGGGAAAGATCGGGGTTGTCGTCTCGTCCCGTTCACATCCTCGCGTGTGACGCCGTGAACGGCGCCTGTCAGGCTTTCTTCTTCACATCCTTGACACTGGAGAAGACGATGCCCTCGGCCCGCTCCTTGGTGTAGCCCAGATAGAACTCGTTCTTGGCGAGGAATACCGGATCGCCGTCCACATCGTCGGCAACGCCGGAACCGTTGGCTGCAACAAACGCATCGAGCTTCTTGCGGTCTTCGGAGGAAATCCAGCGTGCCAGCTGGAATTCGGAGACCTCGAATTCAACCGGCAGCGCGTACTCCGCCTCGAGCCGCGCCTTGAGCACGTCGAGCTGCAGCGGACCGACCACGCCGACCAGCGCCGGCGCGCCATCGCGAGGACGAAACACCTGAACGACGCCCTCCTCCGACATCTGCTGCAACGCTTCCTTGAGCTTCTTGGCTTTCATCGCGTCGGTGAGCCTGACACGGCGGACGATTTCGGGCGCAAAACTCGGCACACCGACAAAGGTGATGTCCTCGCCTTCGGTCAGCGTGTCGCCGATCCGCAAGGAGCCATGATTGGGGATGCCGACGACGTCACCGGCAAAGGCCTCGTCCGCAACCGAACGGTCCTGAGCGAAAAAGAATTGCGGGCTCGACAGCGGCATGGTTTTGCCGGTCCGCACGAGCTTCGCCTTCATGCCCCGGGTCAACTTGCCCGAGCACAACCGCGCAAACGCGATGCGGTCGCGGTGGTTGGGGTCCATATTGGCCTGGATCTTGAACACGAAGGCGCTCATGCGCGGCTCGGCTGCCTCGACCTTGCGCAAGTTGCCTTCCTGCGCGCGCGGCGGCGGTGCAAAGCGGCCGAGGCCGTCCAGGAGATCGCCGACGCCGAAATTGCGCAGCGCGCTGCCGAAATAAACCGGCGTCAAATGCCCCTCGCGAAACGCCTCGAGCTCGAACGGCTTGCAGGCTTCGGAGACGAGCGCGAGTTCTTCCTTGACCTCGGCAACGTTGAGATTGGCATTGCGGCCAGCCAGTTCGGCGATATCGATTTGCTGGGCCGCGCCGGTCTTGGCGCCGCCCCCTTCGAGGAGGCGCACGCCGCCGGTGGCGATGTCATAGGTCCCCAGGAAATCGCGGCCGCGTCCAACCGGCCAGGTCATCGGCGTGGTGTCGAGCGCCAGCGTCTTTTCGATCTCGTCCAGAAGGTCGAACGTGTCGCGACTCTCGCGGTCCATCTTGTTGATGAAGGTGATGATGGGAATGTCGCGAAGACGGCACACCTCAAACAGCTTGCGCGTGCGCGCTTCGATGCCCTTGGCGGCGTCGATCACCATCACCGCGGAATCGACCGCGGTCAGCGTGCGATAAGTGTCTTCGGAAAAATCCTCGTGGCCCGGCGTATCCAGAAGGTTGAAAACGAGACCATCGAATTCGAAGGTCATCACCGAGGTGACCACGGAAATCCCGCGCTCGCGCTCAATCTTCATCCAGTCGGAACGGGTATTGCGCCGTTCGCCCTTGGCCTTGACCTGTCCTGCCAGATTGATCGCGCCGCCGAACAACAGAAGCTTTTCCGTCAGCGTGGTCTTGCCGGCATCGGGGTGGGAAATGATCGCAAAGGTGCGCCGGCGCGCCACTTCGCTCGCGAGCGGCGACGGGGGTGAGGAATCAGTGCTGAGAGCAAGATCGGACATTGGGCCAAGCGTTTGGCAGGGAAATCGGACCGGATCAAGGAGGGTCCGCGCGTATGCGTATATAGGGATGACACGGACCGGCTCCAACCGAAGCTGTCCGATTAACCCAGCAATTTGACGAGCCAGTAGGCTGCGGCCGCGACGCCGGCAGCCGCCGGGATGGTAATCACCCAGGCATAGACGATCGAGCTGGCCACGTTCCAGCGCACCGCCGAGACCCGCCGCGCGGCGCCGACGCCGACGATGGCGCCTGTAATGGTATGGGTCGTCGATACCGGCACCCCCAGAAAGGTCGCCAGGAACAGCGTGATGGCGCCACCGGTTTCGGCGCAGAATCCCTGCATCGGCGTCAATTTGGTAATCCTTAAACCCATGGTGCGAACGATCCGCCAGCCGCCCATCAGCGTGCCCATGGCCATTGCCGCCTGGCACGCCAGCACCACCCAGAACGGGACGTAAAATTCGCTCCCGAGTTGTCCTTGCGAGAACAACAGCACGGCGATGATGCCCATGGTCTTCTGAGCATCATTGCCGCCATGGCCGAGCGAATAGAGGGAGGCCGAGGCAAACTGCAAAATCCGAAAAGCCCGGTCGACCGCAAACGGGGTCGAACGAACCGCGATCCACGACACGATCGCGACCAGTGCAAGCGCCAGCAAGAACCCGATCAGCGGCGACAATACGATTGCCAGCAGCGTTTTGGATAGCCCGCCCCAGACCGCGGCCGAAAACCCGGCCTTTGCCATGCCGCCGCCGACCAGCCCGCCGATCAGCGCATGCGAGCTTGAAGACGGAATGCCCAGCGCCCAGGTGATCAGATTCCAGACAATGGCGCCGACAAGGGCGGCAAAAATAACCGATACATCGATGATGCTGGGCTCGATGATGCCGGTGCCGATGGTCTGCGCGACATTCAGTCCGAACACCAGGAAAGCCACGAAGTTGAAAAACGCAGCCCAGAACACGGCGTATTGCGGCCGCAGCACCCGGGTCGATACGATCGTCGCAATCGAATTGGCGGCGTCGTGCAGTCCGTTGAGAAAGTCGAACAGCAACGCAACCGCGATCAACCCGACCAGAACCGGAAAACCAAGCGCGGCATCCACCTCTTATACCTGCTCGATCACGATGCTGTTGATCTCATTGGCTACGTCGTCGAAACGATCGGCCACCTTCTCCAGATGATCGTAGATTTCCGCACCGACGATGAAGTCCATCGCATTGGCGTCGCGGTGCTTGAGGAAGAGCTCCTTCAGCCCGATATCCTGGAGGTCGTCGACGCGGCCCTCGAGCTTGGTCAACTCTTCGGTGATCGTCGTCAGCAATGACACGTTGCTGCCGATCGATTGCAGCAACGGCAACGCGCGGCTGACAAGGTTCGCGCAATCGACCAGAAGCGTCCCCATCTCGCGCATCGGAGGCTCGAAGGTGCGAACCTCGAACAACATCACGGCCTTTGCCGTTTGCTGCATCTGGTCGATGGCGTCGTCCATCGCGGTGATCAGGTTCTTGATGTCACCCCGATCGAACGGCGTGATAAACGTTCGCCGCACCGCGGTGAGCACCTCGCGCGTGATGTTGTCGGCATCGTTTTCAAACTGATTGACCCGCTGGCAGAAAACCGGCGTTTCCTCACCGCCCTGAAGCATGCCTTGCAGCGCGAGCGCGCCCTGCTGCACGGTCTGGGAATGCCTGGCAAAGAGTTCAAAAAACCGCTCTTCCTTCGGCAGGAAAGCGCGAAACCAACGCAGCATGGCTATATCCAAAACAGTACAAAGGCCGGCCCGAGAGGCCCGTCACAATACTGTCATAGACCAATTCAGATGGTGCCGCATACCGACCGGCTCCCGGAATCGGACCTCTCCACGGCTTTGTGGGCCGGGATAGCCGGTACGAACCCTCGCCCTCTAGAGCGAGCGGCGGAACAAATGGGCAATTTCACCGACGATCCCGCGGCGGAACGTCAGCACGCAGGCCACGAAAATCGACCCCTGGATCACGGTCACCCAGGAGCCAAATCCGGCGAGATATTGCTGGGTGGCGACGATGATGAACGCGCCGATGACCGGGCCGAATACCGTGCCGAGCCCGCCGACCAGGGTCATCAACACGATCAGGCCGGACATCCCGACCTCGACATCCGACAGCGAGGCGTTCTGGACCACGAACACCTTCAGCGAGCCTGCAAATCCCGCCAGCGTTCCCGACAGGATGAAGGCCAACAATTTATAGTGGTCGGTCTTGTAGCCCAGCGAAATGGCGCGCTGCTCGTTCTCGCGGATCGATTTCAGCACCTCGCCAAACGGCGAGTTGATGGCGCGAAAGATCACCAGGAAGCCGAACAGGAAGCCTGCGACGATGACGTAATAAAGCACCGTCGGCTTGGAAAGATCAAAGATCCCGAGCAGATGGCCCTGCGGGATACCCTGGATGCCGTCCTCGCCATGGGTGAACGGCGCTTGCAGATAAATGAAGTACATGAGCTGCGACAGCGCCAGCGTGATCATGGCGAAATAGATGCCCTGACGCCGGATCGCAACAACGCCGGTGATGATGCCGAGCCCCGCCGACGCCGCTATGCCGATGAGAATGCCAAGCTCTGGCGGCACGCCCCACACCTTGACGGCGTGGGCGGTAACATAGCCTCCGGTTCCTAAGAACATCGCATGGCCGAATGACAGCAGGCCGCCATAACCGATCAGGAGATTGAAGGCGCAGGCCAGCAGCGCAAAACATAGCCCCTGCATCACGAAGAAAGGATAGAGGCCGGTCAGCGGCACCACCAACAAAAGCACGGTCATGATCGCGAACGCGATCATCTCGTCGCGGATCGTGCGCGGGGTCACCGGTAAGGTGTCGTCGGTCATCGCCGTCATGTTAGGCCGCCCGTCCCGTCAATCCCGTTGGTTTCACCAGCAACACCAGCACCATCAGAACGAATACCACGGTGTTGGAGGCTTCCGGATAGAAGTACTTGGTCAAGCCTTCGATCAAGCCCAACGCAAAACCGGTAATGATCGACCCCATGATCGATCCCATACCGCCGATCACCACCACCGCGAACACCACGATGATGATGTTCTCGCCCATCAGCGGCCGGACCTGATTGATCGGCGCCGACAACACACCCGCGAGCGCCGCCAGACCGACGCCGAGGCCATAGGTCAGTGTGATCATCCGCGGCACATTGATGCCGAAGGCGCGCACCAGCGTCGGGTTTTCCGTGGCCGCCCGCAAATAGGCGCCAAGCCGCGTTCGCTCGATCAGGTACCAGGTCGCGAAGCACACGACGAGCGAGAACACCACGACCCAGCCGCGATAGATCGGCAGGAACATGAAGCCGAGATTCATGCCACCCCTCAATTCATCGGGTATGGCGTAGGGCAGACCCGACGAGCCGAAATAGTTCTGGAAAACACCCTGAATGATCAGCGCGAGCCCGAATGTCAGCAACAGCCCGTAGAGGTGATCGAGGCCGGCCAGCCATTGCAGCATGGTTCGCTCCAGAACCATACCGAAAATCCCAACGGCAATTGGCGCAATCAGCAGCGCCCACCAATATCCGATGCCAAAGATATTGAGCAGGAAATAGGCGCAGAACGCGCCCATCATATAAAGCGCGCCATGCGCGAAATTGATGATGTTGAGCATGCCGAAGATCACGGCAAGCCCGAGGCTCAGCAACGCGTAGAATGAGCCGTTGATCAATCCAACGAGGAGCTGTGCATAGAGAGCTTGCATATGGGCCGATCTTTCAACTCATGCCGTTGACGTTATGCCGGCGGTCTCGCTGATGCGAGACCGCCGAAATTGACCGCCTACTTCTTCAGGAGCGCGCACTTGCTATCGGCAAGTGGCGTGAACGCCTGATCCGCGGGAATGGTCGACACCAGCTTGTAGTAATCCCACGGCCCCTTCGACTCCGCCGGCGCCTTGACCTCGAACAGATAGGCCGGATGAATCTTACGTCCATTCGGCTGGATGCTGCCCTTGCCGAACAGCGGATCATCCGTTGGGATTTCCTTCATCTTCGCGACGACCTTTGCGCCGTCGTGCGGGTTGCCGCCGAGGGCCTCAAGAGCCTTGAAATAATGCACTAGACTAGAATACACGCCGGCATGAACCATGGACGGCATGCCGTGATTCTTCATCCGATCCTGGAATCGTTTGGCGAAGGCGCGCGAATTGTCATTCAAGTCCCAGTAGAATGTCTCCGTGAAGTTCAGCCCCTGCGCCGCCTTCAAACCGAGCGAGTGGACGTCGGTGATAAAGAGCAGCAGTGCCGCAAGCTTTTGGCCGCCAGCGGTGATGCCGAATTCGGCGGCTTGCTTGATCGAGTTGGTGGTGTCGGAGCCGGCATTGGCAAGACCGATAACCTTGGCTTTGGAAGCCTGCGCCTGAAGCAGGAAGGACGAGAAATCGGCCGTGTTGATCGGCGCCTTCACGCCTCCGAGCACCTTGCCGCCGGATGCCTGGACCGCCGCAGTGGTGTCGCGCTCGAGCGCGGCGCCGAACGCATAGTCGGCAGTAATGAAGAACCAGGTATCGCCGCCGTTCTTGGTCAGCGCCGTTCCGGTGCCGTGGGCGAGAGTATAGGTGTCATAAGTCCAGTGAATGGTATTGGGCGTGCACTGCGCGTTGGTCAGATCAGACGTGCCGGCTCCGGAATTGAGGAAGACGCCGTTCTTCTCCTTCACGAGGTTGGAGACGGCGAGCGCAACGCCGGAATTCGGCACGTCGACGATCACGTCAACCTTGTCGACATCGAACCACTGGCGCGCGATGTTGACGCCGACATCAGGTTTGTTCTGATGGTCGCCGGAGATGACGTCAATCTTCCAGCCCTTGGCCGTCAGGCCGGAGTCCTCGATCGCCATCTGGGCAGCGAGCGTCGAGCCGGGGCCGCCCAGATCGGCATAAAGGCCGGATTGATCGGACAACGCCCCGATCTTGACTGTCTTGTCCTGGGCAAAGGCCGAGCTTGTTGCTGCAAGGCCGATGGCCGTGCCGAGCAACAGGCTGGCGAAAATTCTGGTTTTCATGAGCGGTCCCTCTGGATGTTCTCGCGTTGTTTTTTAGACGCCGAGATAGGTGTGAAGCTTGTCCATGTTGGCTTGCAGCTCCGCATTGGCGAAGCCGTCGATGATCTTGCCGTGTTCGACGATGTAGTAGCGATCGGCTACCGTCGAGGCGAACCGGAAATTCTGCTCGACGAGCAGGATGGTGAAGCCCTCGTTCTTGAGGCGTTTGATGGTCTGGCCGATCTGCTGGATGATGACGGGAGCTAGCCCCTCGGTCGGTTCGTCCAACATCAAAAAGCGCGCGCCGGTACGCAGGATTCGTCCGATCGCGAGCATCTGCTGCTCGCCGCCGGACAATTTCGTGCCTTGGCTGCTCAGCCGTTCCTTCAGGTTGGGGAACAGCTCGAAAATCTGATCCAGCGTCAATCCACCGTGACGGACGGTCGGCGGCAGCAACAGGTTTTCGCGAACATCGAGGCTTGCGAAGATCCCGCGTTCCTCCGGGCAAAACGCGATACCCATTCGCGCGATCCTGTCCGATGCGGCGCGGATGATCTCCTTGCCGTCGAAGCGGACCGAACCTGAGCGCTTGCCGATAATTCCCATCACCGACTTCAGCGTGCTCGTCTTGCCCGCACCGTTGCGGCCGAGCAGCGTAACGACCTCGCCCGGATTAACCTGGAAGTTGATGCCGTGCAGGATGTGGGATTCGCCGTACCAGGCTTCGAGATTTTGCACCGACAGGATGGGATTGCCGGAAGCGGATGGCGCCAGCGCCGGATCGGCCATTTTCACATCAACCATGGCCTGCCCCCAGATAGGCTTCCTTCACGCGTTCGTCTTTGGCGAGGTCGATATAAGTGCCTTCCGCCAGCACGTGACCGCGCGTCAGCACGGTGATGATATCGGACAGGTTGGCGACGACGGACAGATTATGTTCGACCATCAGGATGGTGTACTTCGCGGAGATGCGCTTGATCAGCGCGGCAATCTTGTCGATGTCCTCGTGCCCCATCCCCGCCATCGGCTCGTCGAGCAGCATCATTTCGGGGTCGAGCGCCAGCGTGGTCGCAATTTCCAGCGCGCGCTTGCGGCCGTAAGGCATCTCGATCGCAGGCGTCTTGGCAAACTCGCTCAGGCCGACATCGTCAAGCAGTTCATGCGCGCGGGCGTTGAAGCGGTCGAGCACGGTCTTGGAACGCCAGAAGTCGAAGGAATGCCCGTGCTGACGCTGCAGCGCGACGCGCACGTTCTCCAGCGCCGTCAGGTGCGGGAACACTGCCGAGATCTGAAACGATCGAACCAGGCCGAGCCGCGCCACATCGGCCGGCGCCATCGCCGTGATGTCCTGTCCCTTGTAGAGGATCTGACCCGCCGACGGCCTCAGAAACTTGGTGAGCAGATTGAAACAGGTCGTCTTGCCGGCCCCATTAGGACCGATCAAGGCGTGAATACTGCCGCGACGCACCTTGAGGCTGACGTCGCGTACAGCAAAGAATCCCGCGAATTCCTTGGTCAATCCGTGGGTTTCGAGAATGAACTCATCCGTCAATCAAATTCCCCCGCGAGGCCATCGCCGCGACGTCTTCGGTCGCGCACGTGGCTTGTCTTTAATCTTTACAGCGGGCTTCCCCAGGGCTCTGAAAATACCGCGTTTGTTACGCGTGTTGAAATTCGTCCCGGGACCCGCCGCCTCCGGCCCGGAATATGCCGTCAACGGCCCTCCTTGTGCAAGGCGGAAAGCGGTACGGACCGCGCTTGGCCATTAGTCTTATAGCGATTTTGGCGCTATGGCCGCGGGCTTGGCGGCCCATCAGGAAAGTAGCCGTTAACGCTATCACCCCACTATTGAGAGCTCTTCACCAAATCTTTTCGCCTTCGGTCGAAGGTTTGGCGTTTTATTCCCGATATTGGACCCAAGCCGTATTGGACCCCAGCCTTGAACTTCGAAAGCGCCAACCCGACGGTCGTCAAATCAATCAGGCAGCGTGATCTCTTGAACACGTGGCTGCGGCTTTTTGCCCCCGCGCAGCGGGTGCCGCGCGTCGGCGAATTTCAGCCCTCCCGGATCGAGGAAGAACTTCCTGACCTGGTCTTTATGACGGTTGAGAAGGCCGAGCCGTTACAACTGATCATCGACAGCGACGGCACGCGCATGTCCGTCGCCTTTGGCTATACCGGCAAGGGACGGTATCTCGACGAATATCTCGGCGCGCGACTGGCGCCGCTTGTGATGCCGATCTATCAGCAATGCGTCACCCGCGCCCTTCCCGTCTACACCGTGTCCCATGTCGACGACGCCTGCGGCCGCATCGTCGCCTACGAGCGGCTGCTGCTGCCATTTTCGGAAAATGGCGGCGTTACCCACGTCATCGCCTCGCTAAAGACCATCAGCGACGACGGCAGTTTCGAGATCAGGAACCTGATGCGCGGCAGCGACACATTACCGACGCCGAAGCTTCGCGCGGTAATCGACCGCGAGCTGTTCCATCGTGTCCCCGGCCGCATCCCCTCCGGCGATCTGATCGAGTTCAGCTAGCGGGATTCCGAGCCGCATCACGCCTTGGCGTGCCGCGCTCCTGCGCTCGCTTTCACCTCGCTGGCATAGATTTCCGGCTTGAAGCCGACGAGCAGCTTACTGCCGACCTCGAGCACCGGCCGCTTGATCATCGACGGCTGTTCCAGCATGAGCGCCAGCGCTTTTCGTTCGTTCAGGCCCTCTTTGTCGGCCTCAGGTAATTTCCGAAACGTGGTGCCGGCACGATTGAGCAGCGTTTCCCATCCGAGCTCGTCGCACCACGCCTTGAGCTTGTCCTTGGGCGCGCCCGCGGTCTTGTAGTCGTGGAATTCGTAACTCACGCCATGGCTGTCGAGCCAAGCGCGCGCCTTCTTCATGGTGTCGCAGTTCTTGATGCCGTAGATCGTGGTCGATTTCGTCATTTGCCCCTCGCATACTGGTCGAAGGCGCTGAGAACGGCGAGCGTCATCGCCTCGACACCCGTCTCGATCGTCGGCTTCGGTACCGGTGCGAACTGCGGCGAATGATTGGGCGGCAGCTGCGGACCCGTTCCATTGAAAGCCGCCGCAACCCGTTCCGGCTCGTAGACGCCGATATTGAAGAACATCGACGGCACGCCGGCATCGATGAATTCGGAAAAGTCTTCGCTCGCCGTCACCGGCGGCGAGGTCCCGATCTTGTCGCCGAAGGCGGCCTTCAGCACCTTGGCCGCGGTCTCGACCACACCGGTATCGTTCACGACCGCCTTCGCACCCTCGGCGAAGGTGATCTCGGGCTCAGGCGCCCCCGACATGGCTGCCGCCGCCTTCGCCGTCCGCTCGATCCCCGCCAGCATCTTGGCGCGGACTTCCGGCTTGAAGGTGCGGATGGTCCCGCGCAGCACCACCTGATCCGGAATGATGTTGTGCGCGGTGCCGGCATGGATCGCGCCGACGCTGAAGACACCGAATTCGGTCGGGTCCTTTTCGCGGCTTATCACGCTTTGCACGTCCACAATGAAGCGCGCGGCGATCATCACGGGGTCGACGGTCCGTTGTGGCGCGGCACCATGACCGCCCCGGCCGTGGAACGTCAGGTCGAGGCTGTCGGAATTCGACGACCCGATGCCCGTGCGATAATTCAGGGTTCCGTAAGCGAAGGGTCCGTCGTGCAGGGCAAAACCGAAATCCGGCTTCTTGAAGCGCGTGAACAGCCCGTCGGCGATCATCGCCTTGGCACCCGACACCGTTTCCTCGGCGGGCTGGGCAATGAACATCAACGTACCATGCCAGCGATCCTTCAAGCCGACCAACATCTTCGCCGTGCCGACCCAGCTCGCCATGTGAATATCGTGGCCACAGCTGTGATCGACGAAGGTCTCCTGCCCGTTCCAGTCAGTCTTGTCACGACTGGCATAGGGAAGCCCGGTCTTTTCTTCCATCGGCAGCGCGTCAAGTTCGGTCCGCACCAGGATGGTCGGGCCGTCGCCGTTCTTGTAGATCGCGACGAGACCTGTTTTGCCAACCTTCTCGGTCACCTCAAAGCCGAGCGCACGCATTTCGGCAGCGAGCTTCGCCGCGGTCTTTACCTCCTGGAAGGCGACTTCCGGATGGGCGTGGATGTCCTTGTAGAGCGCTTCCAGCTTCGGATAATCGGCTTCCACCGAGGTCTCGATCGAGGCCTTGAGTTTGGCTACGTCCAGTTCGGCAGACGCCGGCGAAACGGCGACCACGGCGTAAAGCGCGGTCGATATCAGCAAGATCCTGGTCAATTTCGTCATGGCAGCGATGTCCCCTTTTTCCACGCTTTGCCGTCAGAATAGACCGCGTCAGGCATCGCCGCCACGATGAACAGCACGACACATCCGGGCGAAATCCGCATAGCTGATCGGGAAAGGCCGCGTGGTCACGGACGCTTTGGAATCTCAACCCCGCGTTGGACCGCCGGCCGCGCCAGGCCGCGATCGAGCCACGCCGAGACATTGCCGAAGCCGTCGAACGCGACCAGTTCGCGCGCGCCGTAAAATCCGATCAGATTGCGCACCCAGCCGAGCATCGAGATATCGGCAATCGTGTATTCGTCATCCATGATCCATTGCCGGCCAGCGAGGCGGGAATCAATCACCCCCAACAGACGTTTTGATTCCGCGACGTAGCGCTCGAGCGGCCGCTTGTCGGCGATCTCCTTGCCGGCGAATTTATGGAAGAAGCCAACCTGGCCGAACATCGGCCCGATACCGCCCATCTGGAAGTGCACCCATTGGATGGTTTCGTAACGGCGTGCAGCATCAGCCGGCAAGAGCTTGCCGGTTTTCTCGGCGAGATATTGCAGGATGGCGCCAGATTCGAACAACCCAAGCGGTTTGCCGCCAGGTCCGTTCGGATCGAGGATCGCCGGTATCTTGCCGTTCGGATTGAGCGACAGGAACTCCGGCGTCTTCTGGTCGTCCTTGTTGAAGTCGACCACATGCACCTCGTAGGGCAACGCGATCTCTTCCAGCATGATCGAGACCTTGACGCCGTTCGGCGTCGGCAACGAATAAAGCTGAAGCCGATCCGGATGTTTCGCGGGCCAGCGCTTGGTGATGGGAAAGGCGGAAAGATCGGACATCAGCAACTCGCTCCCCGTGGGTGCAGCCCCACATTTTATTTTTCAGTCAGTCTTTTTATTTTCAGTCAGTCTTGCCATCGTCAAAACTGACGATCACAGCCGCGTTGGCAATCAGAATGGGATCGTTACCGCTCTCGGACGGGATTTCGAGGCCGCCTTTGACCGCGGTCACTTTCTTCGTGCCGTAAGGCAGTTCCTTCGCGACCGCCTCGGTGTCGACGGCTTCCGGATTTGGCACCGCGATCGTGACATCGACGAACATGTCGTTGGCGGTTTTGCCCAGCATCCGGAAAAACCCGAGGCTGGAATGGCGGATCGCGTCGGACACTGCCCGCTTCGCCGCTTTCGTCACATCCCGGCCATGGACGTCGACGCCCATACCCATCTCAGTCACACAGCGCACGCGTGTCATCGACCCCTCGCCTTGGTCAGGTGGAAACTCGCTGCTGGGATATGGGTTTCATGCGGTGCGAGTCAACCGCCGCCGTCAGCAGCCTCGCCATGCGGCGCCAGCACCAATTCGGCATCATCCACAATATAGCGTGCGTAACGATAATCGCGGATGAAGCTGATGCGGCCGTTCTGCCATTCGAGCCACATGAAATAGCTGGGCTTTGCGCCGGCACTATCCTCGAACACCGCGATCACTTCCCGGCCCTCCACCCAGGCAGGCTGAAGCCGTACGCCTTCGAACTTGGCGTAGATCGTAAAGAACATGCCGACCTCGGCGGCGCCAGCACGAGCCGGATAGGTCGACTGATGAAGCCTGACATCGTCCGCCAGGAGCGCCCGCAGGCCATCCCAATTCTGCGCGTTGAAGAGCGTCACGTAACGCGCAGTCGCAGCCGATGGCGGCCTCGCCGCGGAAAGTGTAACCGCTTGCGTGTTGATTTCGCGAAGACGCGCCCGCCCGCGCGCCAGATGGGCCTTTACGGCATCGACGGTCAGGTCGAGAAGGTCGGCGATATCTTTCAGGGACTCATCGAGCACGTCCTTGAGGATGATGACGCTGCGCTGGAGAAGCGGAAGCTCCGCAAAGCGCGATACCGCGGTCTCAACGGCTTCCTGACGCATCAAGACCTCCATCGGGTCCGGGTTGGCCTCGTCGGCAATCTCGGATGCGGCTTCGATCGGCTCCGCCTTCCGTATTGTTCGGCTGCGCAACAGGTCGAGCGCGCGGTTGTGCGCAATTTTGAACAGCCAGGGCCGAAGTTGTGGCATCTCCTCCTCGACTTCCTCGAGCGCTACCAGCGCCCGGGCGAGCGTATCCTGCACGACGTCCTCGCCGTCGATCACCGATCCCATCAGCCGTGCGCAGTAGCGGTGTAATTCGCCACGCAACTCGCCCGTCAGTGCCAGCAACTCCGCACGCCCGTTGCGGTCCGATGACGTTGGCTCTGCGTTCAAGCCGCCGCTCCCTCAAGCACGGTTATCCCGGTGTCGCCCTTAAGCCCGAAAACCATACCCTCAGCGTAAGCCGCGTCTTCGAGCACGGAAACCACTTTATCGCCGAACTCCCTCGGCGGCATCGGCGCGCCGAAACGCGCCAGGAATTCGTCGCGTCCGATACCCATCGTGTGCGCATAGGCCTCCGCGCCGGCGTCGCCAACCCCGGTATTGCCGATCATCTGCAACGGCACGATCGCCTGAAAGCGGATTCCGAGCTTGTTCTGCATCGACACGCCATTGGCGTATTTCGCCATCAACCACAGCATCCGCTTGGCTCCGGCATAACCACCAGAAAGTGGTGACCCGTTTTGGGCCGCGCCGCTGGAAGCGACGAGGACGCGGCTGCCGGCCTTAAGCGGCGTCTTCAACGCCGCCTGTATCCAATAGAGACCGGCCTTGACGTCGGTCTCCCACGCCGCGCTGAAATCCGTCCAGTTCAACTGATCCAACCGGCCCATCGGAGGTTTTGCGCCGGCGTTCAGCACCAGGACCTCCGGATGGACTTCAGACAAAATGCGATAGGCTTCGTTCTCCTCGGTCACGTCGGCGGAGATCACACCGACATCGAGCCGGGCCTGAATGGCGGCCAGCGCATCGCCATCGCGGGCGACAACTATCACCTTGGCGCCATGCGCAACCAGTGCTTCGACCAATCCAAGGCCGAGGCCTCGGCTCCCGCCGGTAACGACGACTTTCTTGTCTTTCAGGTTCATGGCGTCTGCTCCATTGCGTTGATGCAGCTAGAACGATCGAGGCCTGTGAAAAGAGTCGCGATGGCACCTCATCAGTAATGGGCAACGTTTCGTCGCCGTGAAATCAGGTTCAGCCATGGCGCCGAATGAAACACAGCCATCAGCAGGTACATCGGCGCCATTCCGCTCAGCCCAAAGCGACCCGCGGCCGAGCACAGCACAATCGGCAGACCACTATCGAGAACGACCGTCAGGAGCGCCATGATCGCAAAGGTCGGGGCTGCGGCAAAACGTAACCATCTGCCTGCGGCCAATCCGGCCATGGCGCCTTCGTCCTCGGAGCGCGCAACGTTCATCGCATAGCCCCCGCTCATCCTTTCGCGCCCGCGTCGCGTTTGCGAAAGGCGGCCTCGCCCGCATCAGATACTTGAACCCACTTTGGGTCAGGCGCGGTATTGGGGACGTAACTCTCGTTCCAGTTCCACCACTTGTACGGCCGCTCCTGCGGATAGCCCTCTGGCGAGTCTTCCCATATCTCCTGACGTCCCAGCGCCGTCATGTCGAGGTAGCTCCAGACGGTGCCCATCGCCTCGTCGCCGCGGCTGTTGATGAGGTAAGTCCGGAATACGCGATCGCCATCGCGGATGAACGCGTTGTGGCCGTGCCACTCGCCAACGCCGAAGTCGGCGTCGAAGCTGTCAGTGATGGTGTACCAGGGGATTTTCCCCCAGCCCATTCGTCCCTTGAGGCGCGCAATGTCGGCCTGCGGCGCGCGTGAGGCGTAGACCAGCGTGGTGTCGCGCGCGTTCAGGTGAACGAGATTGGAAACCTGGTCAGCCCCAAGCGAACAGCCAATGCAGGCATGCTCCGGCCAACCATGGACGCCGGGTTCAAAGAACGCGCGGTAGACGATCAGCTGGCGGCGGCCCTCGAACAAATCGAGCAAACTCGCCCTACCCGTGGGCCCTTCAAACTCGTACGCTTTCTCGACGGCCATCCACGGCATCCGCCGGCGTTCGGCCGCCATGGCGTCACGGGCGCGGATCAACGCCTTCTCCTTCACGAGCAGCTCTTCCCGCGCGGCCTCCCATTCCTGCGCGGATACGATTGGCGGTGTGCTCATGGCAAGCGTCGCGCCTTTCTGGTTGGATGCTGTCGGCATATTGACCTCCGGTTTGCTGGTTTGCGGGTCGAAACCCGGTTCAAACGTCTGATGCAGCAAAGACGTTTGAGCCGCCGAAAAGGAGTCAGGCCCTGCCGAAAATAATCGCCGCCGGCCTTCCCGACCGACGGCGCTTTACACGTGCGTTGCCAGTTGGTTCCTATGCTGGAACGGCGGCGGGCTCCGCCTCATTCCTGGGAAATGGCCTGAAGGTCAGGATAATGAAGAAGGCGCCGAGCCCGACGGCCCAGGAGCCGATATAGAGCCAGGCGTAACTCCCAAACGTATCGTAGATCAGGCCACCCGCGATGGGACCGGTCGCCATGCCGAGGCTTCCGGCCATCGACAGGCCGCCGATCACCGTGCCGAGCATCCGTATTGGAAAGTTCTCGCGCACGAGCACCGAATAAAGCGGCATGGTGCCGGCATAGATGAAGCCGAACAAAGCACCCGCAGCGTAGAATTCGGCCAGATGCTGCGCGAAGACGTAACCCAGCGCGCCAAACGCCTGCAATAACAGGCCGGTCACCAATACGCGCTTGGCGCCGAAGCGGTCGCCGAGCAGGCCGAAGGCGATGCGGCCGCCCATCCCGGCAAGGCCCTCCACGCTATAGATCGTGACCGCCGCGATCATCGGAATCCCGCAACTGACGGCGTAGCTCACGGTATGGATGATCGGGCCCGAATGGGTTGCACAGCAGAAGAAATTGGTTGCGAGCAGGATGATGAATTGCGGCGAGCGCAACGCCTCGCCCAACGACATCTCCGCCGGCGGCGCTTCACCATTGGACGTCGCGGCAGGCGCATCGAGCGCCGGTGCGCGGCGGATCAGAAGCGAGACCGGAATCATGATCGCGGCGACGACAACGGCCAGGATCTGCATCGACGTTCGCCAGTCATATTGAGAGATCAGCCATGCCGCCAGTGGCGACATGGTCATTGGCGCCATGCCCATGCCGGCCGATACCAGCGACACCGCGAGGCTGCGATGGGTGTCGAACCAGCCGGTCACAGTGGCCATCGTAGGCGCAAAGATCGCGGCGGTCGCCGCGCCTACCATCACGCCAAAAAGAAATTGAAAGGCGAGCAGCGATGTCGCCAGGCTCGCCAGTGCCAGGCTCGCCGCAATCACCACCGAGCCCGTCAACACCACCGGCATCGGTCCGAACCGATCGGACAAGGTGCCCCAAACCATGCTGGTCAGTGCCATCGCCAGGAAGCCGATGGTCATGGCGCTGGACACGCCGGTCACGGACCAGCCGGTGTCCCGCGCGATCGGCTGCAGCAGCACGGGTAACGAAAACATGCCGCCGATCGCCACACAGCCCAACAGGCCTCCGGCCGCGACGATCACCCAGCGATAGCGAGTTTTTTCCATTTCTGATCTCCAATTCGGCTCTCACTGGGTGGAAGACGAATGACAGGGGCTGGAACCGACAGGCGGACGGCGAGACCGGGCGATTTTTTTATGAAGGCGTCCAAAGCGCCATGGGTAAATCAGTCCCCCGCCGATTTCTTCCTGCCGACCGCGCACCAGAATGGAACCTGATCCGAGAAAACGATCCGATCGAAGCCCGCCTGTTCAAGCATCTCTGCGATCTGCTTCCGCGTGAAGCGTTGCTCCAGCGAGGTGCAGAACCGGTCATAGGCGTCGGTTCGCATGGTGTAGAAGCTTCGGTCCTTATAGGCTTCCAGCGGTATCAAGCGCGTCGACAGACCGAGCTTGCTTAAGCCGGCGCAGAGCCGCGCGACCGGCCAATAGATCACAGCCGCAATCAATTCGCTGACAAACAGCTTGAGCCTCGCCGGCAGCCTCGCGATGGCCATTCGCGCCACGTTCGTTACCTGCCAGATAGCGCGAAACCAGGCGGGGCGATTGTCGAGCGCGTAATAAAGATAGATCAGGAACGGCGCGTCGGGCTTGAGCTTGGAACAGATATGCCTGACCGCGGCGGCGGTATCGGGGACGTGGTGCAGGACGCCGAGGGAATAGGCAAAGTCGAGCGAATGATCGGCCAGCGGAATATCGCTGACGCTCGCGTAGTGAAAGGCAACGTTCCCCTGCCCGGCCAAGTTAGCTTTGGCGACCTCCAGCGCCTCGCGGCTGGCATCGAGCACGTGAAGGCGTCCAACCCGCGGCGCCACCAGAAACGCCCACCGGCCGCTCCCGCAGCCGGCATCGAGGCCTTCGCCCTGGGCGGGCAATTCGGACCAGGGGAAGATCCGGAAATACTCGGCAAACAACCGCTCGCGCTCGGCCCTCTCCAGCGACTGATCACTTTGCGTGAAGGTCGACCATTCCCGGCCAAAACCCGTCGTGACCGTGGGGTCAGCGTTCTGCATTCATCGAACCTCCGATGTCAGCCAGTTAGCCCGGCACGGCCGCGTGATCAATGGCCGACGTCATCGCTTTCCAGCCTTGCCTGCTCCAACCTTGCCTACTCCAGCCTTGCCTGCTGTCGTTGCCGCCGGCGCTTTCTTCTTCGCTCTTTTGGTTTTGTTATATTCGATCGCGGTGCGGATGAGATTTTGCAGCGCTGATACGTTGACCTTATCGCCTTCAAAAAAATCGATTGCGCGCCGCTCGTTGCCCTCGAAGCCCGCATTGAAAAGCTTGTCGGGATCGGCGAGCTTTGCCCCATACATGAAGGTCAGCTTCACCTTGCCCTTGTGGGCGTTGCCGACCGCGACAATGCCGTCGCGCGACCACACCGGACTTCCCATCCACTTCCATTCCTCGAAGATCTCGTTATCCGCCGCAAGGATAGTCTTGCGGACGCTGGCCAGGGTCTTGCCGCGCCAGTCGGCAATCCCCGCGATCAATTTATCGATCTGCTCCGATGCATCCATGCGATCATACTTTCTGAACTCGAGCCGATCTTCGCGAAATCAGTTGTCGAAGCCAATGGCCTTTCCACATCCATAGGCCGGAAAGCAGCATGACCGGAAAGAACACGAACCGGGTCGGCGGAGCATAATCCGGAAGGACCGCGAACGGACTATAGATATAGCCCGTGATCGGAATGGCACAGATGATGTGAATCCAGCGAACGATCAAACGCATCGTCGATTCCCTCATGAAAAGTTGGCGGTCCTTATTTTGGCGGTGCTCGTGAAGGTCAATCGTTCCGCGCCAGTAGCTGATCGAGGTTCTCCAGGAACTTCTGCCAGCCAAATTTGGCGCCGCCGAAGGCCTTCGGTTGATCGGCACGGAAGCCCGACTGTTCCACGCGCAGGTGGGTGCCGGTGCTGGTCGCCGTGAGGGTAAAGGTCACCACGCTCGTCAGGTTGTAGGCGGCGTCTTCGTGCGGATGGTTCCAGGTGTAGGAGAGTGTCCTGTTCGGCTCGATGGCGAGGACCTCGCAATCCAGTACGCCACCCCAATCTCCGCGAAGACTGAAACGATGACCGACATCCGGCTTGAAGTCGTTCTTCATCAGCCACTCCTCGATCAGGTGCGGCTGGGTCAGCGCGCGCCAGAGTTTTTCAGGCGGGAAGGCGAATTCCCGTTCGACGACGACAGAGCGGGTCTCGATCGCTTGTTGGTTCATTGGTCTATCCTTTTCAGCAGGTTCTCGAGCTGATCGAACCGGCTCTGCCAGAAGCCGGTCATCTGGCTGGTCCAGTCGATCAGCGGCGCCAGCGCGTTCAATTGCGCGCTGTAGTGGGTCTGGCGGCCTTCATGCCGGTCACGCACCAGCTTCGCCCGCTTCAAGAGCCCAAGGTGCTTGGAGACCGCCGGTTGCGAGACGCCGGAGCGGGCCGTGAGCGCCGCCACCGTCTGCTCGCCTTCGCGGCATAATCGTTCAAAAATCGCTCGCCGGGTCGGATCGGCCAGCGTCCGGAAAAGCATATCGTGGGTGTTTGGCATCGCCATCAATAACTCAGTGGTTATTGATTTATCCATAACCAACGGGATATTGGTTTGTCAAGCCTCCCGATCAGCCGGGCTTTGGCGCAGCCTCAAATCCAGACGTCGTTCGCGGCCGTGCGCTCGCTCGTCTCTTCGTCGCCGGTGTTCAGAACACCACGCGGCTCGATCAGCAGCAGCTTAACTTCATCCCTCGCATAAGGTTTGTGCTCGACGCCTTTGGGAACCACAAACATCTCGCCGGCGGCGATATTGACCGATCCATCGCGAAAATCGATCCGCAGATTACCCTCGATCACGATGAAGGTTTCATCGGTATTCTTGTGATCGTGCCAGATGAAATCGCCGCATAATTTCACGATCTTGAACTGATAGTTGTTCATTTCCGCGACGACCTTGGGCGCCCATTGCTCGTCAAACAGACCGAATTTTTCCGAGAAATTGATCGCTCTCCGGGTCATGGGAGTCCTCCACTCGCGCTATGCCATCCGACGTTGCCGCGATTACTGTTGCAAATTGCCGCGTGGCGTCAAGGAAAGGGTAAGTCGGCATCGACTTGATCATTCACTTTCCAAACGGCCGGACAAGCACGCCGTCCGTCCCACGGCGCGGACTGCGCCCGGGGTGATGCATCGACATTGCCCCTCTACAGAGAGGGCGCAGGGAAAGCCGGGCGCCGGATGCACCCGCAGCCTTGCGTGCAAGAATAGAAAACACGCAAGTTAGTCACCACAGGTTCACCGGATTGCTTCCGGCCTTCCCTGCGCAATGGTTTTAACGGCTTATTTCGTGCTCTCCCTGGTGAGCCGGGCTTTCTTGCCACCATCGCCAGCGCAATGCGCAAGCATTGCCGCCAACTTGATATCAGCGTCGGGATATCAGGACCACACGACTTCACCGTCCGCGAGCGACAGCATCGTCAATTGCCGCCACGTGCGTCCACCGCATCCCGCGCTCCACGTTCGTGACGATCGCGATACGCCCCTCTTGGATTGCGAGGCGGGACAGCCGGAATCGATATTGCTGTTTCTAGCAAACAGCGAAGCGAAATATTTTTTGCGGAGGGGATGGACACGGGCCTCGCGCGGCGCGCACTGATTTGCCCGATGGGCAAATCCGCCATCGGATCGCGTCGGGAACTGTAGAACTGGCCGGTCAGCCGGGCTCCAACTACACGCCGGTTGCGCTTTAGAGCACCGACGAGGCTGGCGCGGGCTTACACGGCCCGCCGATCCTCCGATATGTCGTGCGAATAGCGCGTGCAGTCTACGGCGGCAGAGAGCGCCACCGATCTCAAAACTATCGGATCACGCTCCCCTTTGGCAGCACAGGCAAGGATTTCAGAGGCGATGTCGGCTTTGATGGTTGATGTTCGCTTCGCTTCCGGAAGCATTGCGGTCGCTTCCTCTAAAACCGACCTCATCAACTCAATCAGTTCCGGCTGAAAAACTGCTCCTGTCATGGCCGCTTCCTCCCAAAAGCCAACCTTTACGGCCATCATTCTAGATACAGAATTTTCGCAAGAGCAATTAAAGATTGCCCGCCTTTCGTCGCGACATCCGCTGCGATGCAATAGATTGGAACTTGGAGCCGGCGCGGTGGCGGGTAACTCTTTACAGTCCCCACCAGTGGTCGACCTCAGTTGATCGTTATGGTTGAGCGCAGCTTCTGCGTCTATTTCGATGCCTTGGCGATCTTGTGTCCGAGATGGCCGGTCTCATGATCGCGGCGAAGCTGGCTGAGTGACGTCTCGTTCAGTTGAGTCAGGACTTCGCTCAGCATCTCGGTCGCGGGATAACCGGCAGCGAAACCTGGCCCATAGATCTTGCGCAACGTACCGATGAGGGTGTTGCCATGCTTGTGGCTGATTTCACCATCGTGGTTGCGGTGGCGATTGTCGAGACCGGCCTTGCTCATGCTGCTCTCCATAGTGCCCGGTGACAGCATCCTCCCGCCGAGACTAAATAGCAATCTTGCGCTGCACCCGCCGAGACACGACATATCCGACACGGGTCATCCCTGGAGCAAGATATGAACGCGCCGCCAAACATCGATCCCGCCACCGCGTATTCCGACAGCGATGTCCTGCACTGGCTGACCAACGACGCGCGCGATGAACGCTTCATTGACAACATCTTTGCCGAGATGTGCCTCCGGTTGCAGCGCGCTGGCATCCCCCTCAAGCGCGCGACGCTCCATGTGGTGATCCAGCATCCGCAGTGGCTCGGCGCCAAGATCATGTGGGCCGACGGCGTGCCCGGCACCGAGATGACGCGAGCGGACCACGATGTCAGGGAGCGACCCTCATACATCGGCAGTCCGGTCTCCGAAATCCATGACGGCGCGACCGAAGTGCGCGAGAATCTCGCGCGCGACCCTGCGCTCGGCCGCAAGCACGCCGTCTATGACGAGATGCGGGCGATGGGCCTGACCGATTATGTGGCGTGGCCGCTCTACCATACGCTCGGCAAGCGGCATGTCGTGACCTTTGCGACCGACCGTCCCGGCGGTTTCGACGATACGCAGATCGCCAGCCTGTTAAAGCTGTTGCCTATCCTGGCACTGGTCAGCGAAATCCGTGTCAAGAACCGCCTGGCACGGACGCTGCTCGAAACCTATGTCGGCTCGCACGCCGGAGAGCTCATTCTGGCCGGCGCGACACGGCGCGGAACGGGCACGACGGTCCGCGCGGCCATCATGATCTGCGACCTGCGCGATTTCACACATATCTCGGACAACTGGCCGCGCGACGATGTGATCGATCTGCTCAACGGCTATTTTGACGCGATGTCGGAGCCGATTGCGCGACATGGCGGGGAAATCCTGAAATTCATCGGCGACGGCCTGCTCGCGATCTTTCCGCTCGACCAGCCCAACGCTTGCGCAAATCTGCTGCATGCCGTGACCGAGGCCCGTCAGGCCATGATTGCCCTGAACAAGAAGAACGGCGAGGCCGGTGCTGCGCCGCTCAGGTACGGCATCGGCGTCCATGTCGGGGACGTCATGTACGGTAATATCGGGTCGAGCACCCGCCTCGACTTCACCGTCATCGGTCCCGCGGTCAACATGGCCTCTCGCCTCGAAGCGCTCACCAAACAATTGGGAAAAAACGTGCTGCTATCCCAGGCGTTCGCCGATCTCGTCAAAAGCGATTTCGATCTCGAGCGCGTCGGCGAATATCCCGTGCGCGGCTTCAACGATCCCATCGAGCTGTTTGCGTATCATGGCTGAATACCGATGGTCCGCTTCCGGGCTGTCGCCAACGGCATGAGGCGCGGGCAAGGCGGTTGAACCATCCGGGAAAGGTTGCTTTTAAGCCTAGGCTCCCCTGCCATCCTGTTTACCGAACACGCAACGCCATCCCGCGAGGCGCTCGGCCGGATGCAGCTTCATCCAGTCGGC
>Ga0210396_10001207_pt1 | contig 29018 bp, 31 predicted proteins | sample IncBWH17OmetaG_FD_155466 | JGI IMG/M metagenome (GOLD analysis project Ga0210396, IMG submission 155466) | Forest soil microbial communities from Barre Woods Harvard Forest LTER site, Petersham, Massachusetts, United States - Inc-BW-H-17-O ...
CCCCGACGCCCGTCGCACCCACCGTTTCATCAACCCCCGCGCCCCCAACCCCGCATTTCAACGGCGGTACCTTCCGCACTGAATACAACGACGGCGGAAAATCGGCCTCCGGCCAGGCCGGTGTCTTCAAAAGCACCAGCGGCTGGCAGGACGGGAAATATTATGCGTTGATGAACAATATGACTGTCGGCACCATCGTCAGGATCACCGACCCCACAACCAACAAAACTGTATATGCCAAAATACTGGGCCAATTACCCGACATGAAGGAAAGCGCCGGACTGTCCATTCGCATGAGCAACGCCGCCGCCGCCGAACTCGGCGAAAGCGAGACCCGCTTCAACGTGCAGATCAATTATTAAATATTGAATTACCAAAATTTGGTAATTATCCAAAATTTACCTATTTTTGGTAAAAGTTTGTAAGGTAAATTTTTTGGAGACGCACTACATTCGTTTCTTTTAAGCCATGAATGTACGATTTAAGAACACTTACCTGGAGAAGCTGTTTGAAGGGAAGGCTGTATCAGGAAAGCCCAGATATAGTAGTGAGATAGTCACGAAGTTCAAAAAAACTATCCTGAAGCTGAAATATGCCGACAGCTTAAAAGAGATCAAGGTGCAGCGAGGTTTAAATTTTGAAGCGCTAAAAGGAGATTTGAAAGGATATTATTCTGTGAGGGTAGATTACAGTTACAGGTTGATTTTATCCGTAGAGAGCGAAGAAACGATCAGGATTGCTGAAATTCTTACAGTACATGACCTTACGAATCACTACCAGTAACTTATATTCAGTATGACAACGGGTAATTACAAGGTATTCAATTCACGGGGCAAAGAAATTCAAACCGATATCGCTTTGCACCCCGGCGAAATTTTGCAGGACGAGCTGGAAGCAAGAGATATCAAAAAATCATTCTTTGCCGAACAACTTGGCATGAAGCCGGGCCATTTAAGTGAATTGCTCCATGGCAGGCGCCATGTTAGCGCAGCTACGGCGCTGAAGTTGGAAAAGCTATTGGGTATTCAGGCCGAATATTGGCTAAGAGTACAAGTGTATTACGACCTCTTTATGGAAAGAAGCAAAGAAAAGGAAATAGCATAGTCATTCTTTAAATCGATACCCCCTCAAAAATTCCCCAACCTTCATCTTCTTCTTCCCCTCCAACTGCAGTTCAGTGACGCCGATCCATCCGTCAGCAGTAGCAAAACGCAAAAAGTTTTTGCCATCGGTATGTATCTCTCCAACATATTCCCCTATCATAGCCTCCCCCGTATCGGAATCGCGAAATTGTTCCCGCTCACTCCGGAATATCTTCAGCATTTTGCCATCGAGCTCCGTAAACGCCGCCGGAAAAGGCGATAACCCGCGTATGAGATTATAGATCTCGACAGTAGGCCGGCCCCAGTCGATCCGGCAAGTCTCGGTAAAGATCTTTGGCGCATGTTTTAGATCGGGTGGATTTTGTTGCGGCACACTCTGTAACGTACCCGCCGCCAGCCCCTCGATGGTGCGAACCAGCACCTGCGCCCCAATGACCTTCATCTGGTCGTGGACATCGCCTGCCGTATCCGTATCCAAAATAGGAAAGCTTTCCTGTAGCAAAATACCACCCGTGTCGATCTCCTGCTGGAGTTTGAATGTCGTCACCCCGGTGACGGTCTCTCCGTTGATCACCGCCCAGTTGATCGGCGCCGCGCCGCGATATTGCGGCAACAACGATCCATGGAGATTGACGGTACCCATTGGTGGCATGTTCCAGACCATTTCGGGAAGCATCCGGAACGCGACCACGATCTGCAGATCGGCGCGCAACGCCCGCAACTCCGAGAGAAAACCGGGATCACGGAGCTTCTCCGGCTGCAATACCAACAATCCCTTCGAGACAGCATATTTTTTCACGGCGCTTTCGGTCAACTGCATCCCCCGGCCCGCGGGCTTGTCGGGAGCCGTCACCACGCCGACAACGTTATATCCCGCATTGACGATGGCATCCAGACTGGCGACCGCAAATTCCGGCGTTCCCATGAACACGATGCGCGGCGAGGCTTCACGGCCTATATCAGGCGAACCGCCAGGAAGCATATCATTCGGCATAGAGCAGATATTTTTTTCGGATGGTTTTAAATTGTTCCAGCGCCGGTTCCCAGCTTTGGCGGATCGCGTCTTCCGACAACCCGTCGTGCATTTGCTTCCTCAAGACCGAAGATCCCGCTAACCGGTCGAACTGGCTGCCGTTGCCGTTAAAGAAATGGTCTTTATCCGGGAATGAACGATAAGCCTGCAACAGCCATTTCAGTGACATTTTATCGCCCGTCTCGCGGGCTACGTCGATGCCGCTGAGATCATAGCCATAACATACCTCCCCGAGATGCGGCGGGTTCGTAGCCCCCGGCACGCTCCGCGGGGTGAAAGCATAAAGGTCATGCGGAAGCTGAGGCGCCCCGAATTGCTGAAACGCTTTTTCCGTACCACGACCGAGACTTATCGCCGTCCCCTCGAAGAAACAGAGGGAAGGGTAGAGGTATACCGACTGCATATTGGGTAAGTTGGGCGAAGGCTTCACCGGTAAGGTATACTTGCTGTGATGGGTATAATTCCTGCAGCGGATCACCGTAAGCGTGAATGCCTGGCCGCCGGACACCCAGCCTTCGCCCAGCAGCATCCGGGCATATTCCCCGATGGTCATCCCATAGACCACGGGAATGGGTTGCATCCCGACGAAGCTCCGGAACGCGGTATCCAGCACGGGGCCATCCACATACCGGCCATTGGGATCGGGCCGGTCCAGGATGATCAGCGGACGATGATTTTCGACGGCTGCTTCCATGTAGCGTTGTAAGGAAGCGGGATACGTGTAGAAACGGACACCCACATCCTGGATATCATAGAGCAACACATCGACATCCTGAAGGTCCTCGACGCTGGGCTTACGTTTACTACCGTAAAGCGAGACGATGGCAATGCCCGTTTGAGGGTCTACCTGATTACCTACCGTAGCCCCTGCATCGGCATCGCCGCGGAACCCATGCTCCGGCGAAAAGATCTTCACGATATGCACGCCTCTTTTGACTAACGTGTCCACTACATTGGTGCCATTGACCAAGGCGGTATAATTGGTAAGGATGGCCACCCGCCTGCCTTTCAGCAACGGCAGATACTCGTTCATCTGTTCCGCGCCGGTTTGCGGCTGGGCTTTAACCAGCAGTTGCAACGGGAGGATCATCAGGATAAAAAGAAGGCTTCGCATGATTTTTGCTCTTAATCGTTTTTGGACGCAATTTAATTATTTAATACTACCTTGCAGGTCCGGTTTGGCAAAACAGCCGATCAAAAAATATCGCATATGGCGCAAGAAGTGAAAGCAGGAGACACCGTTAAGGTTCATTATCATGGCCGTCTCACTGATGGGACGACATTCGATTCTTCAGAAGGTCGTTCTCCCCTGGAATTTGAGGTCGGCAGCGGGATGGTGATCAAAGGGTTTGACGAAGGGGTCATGGGCATGACCGTTGGCCAGAAAAAAACCATCGAGATCGCTGTGGATGACGCCTATGGTCCCAAAGATCCGGAGGCGATCATCGAATTCCCCATCGATCGCTTTCCTCCCGGAATGCAACCCGAGGTGGGCATGCAACTGGCCATGAACAACGGACAAGGACAGCAGATCCCCGTTGTCATCGTGGAGGTCAGGCCGGACGTGGTAGTACTGGACGCTAACCATGCGTTAGCCGGTCAGGACCTGATCTTCGATCTCGAGCTCGTCGATATCAAAAGCCCGTCGCGTATCATCATGCCGTAACAACGGCGGAATCAGCGGAATTATATTTTCTTTCAAAGGCCCAGGCCACCAGGAAAAACGCGATAAAAGCGGTGACGGTGGTCAGGATGGAACCCTCTAGTCCAAAATCACCGCCGGTGATAAAGAGATCTCCTTTTGTCTCCGCTTGAAGCAGGGACGGGAAGACCAGACCGCTTACCCGGAAACCCAATATCGGACCCTGGAAAAAATTCCAGCTGAGATGAAAAAAGAAAGAGAACCACAGATTCCGGGTATAGAGATAATTGATCCCCAGCAGGCAGCCCGCCAGGAAAAGGTTCAGGAAAGCCAGAGTGTGCACGCCCGGACCGGTAAAATGGAACGCGGCAAAAAGCACGGAGGAAAGGATCAGCGCTACCCATTTGTTTGAAAAAGACTCCATGAGGTTCCCCAACACATAGCCCCGGAAGACCAGCTCCTCGCTATAAGCGATCAAGGCCATCAACCCCAGGGATACGAATAACGAGCTGGGGTCCCACACGATATCCACCCATTCCAGGTGACCGCTGACGAGCATCAGCAAGGCCGCGACACCCATCACCGCCGGCCCCATGAACAAACCGATGATCGCCTCCCCGGTAAAACCGTCCAATGCCCAGCCAATGCCTTTCAACCCTTTGCGGTCGATCCACAACCGGAAGATGCCCACGCTGATCACCGCGATGGCGAATTCCAGCAGGATCATCAGCCATAGATAGTTGCCTGACAACAACCCTTCCAGGGTACCGAGCAGGTTCGATTCGAGTTGATCGGCCGTGACGCCCGCCAGCAGCATTGCGGCTGGAATGGCGATAACCAAGGTCAGGACGCAAAAGGCCACGCCAAACAACAACACCCGCAGCCAGCCTTGACGGATCACCGGATTTTTTATAACCTCTTCAGACATAGGTATTATATTCGCCTGGTAATTTACGGAACATGTTTGAAAACTACGCCTTTACCGTAGCGGAAAGATTTCTCCGCTACGTCCGCATCGATACCCAGAGCGACCCGCAGTCGAAGACCTGTCCTTCCACGGAAAAACAAAAGGACCTGGGCCGTTTGCTGGTGCAGGAACTGCTGGCCGCCGGCCTCACGGACGCCGGGCTCGACGAATTTGGCTATGTCTATGCGACCCTGCCCGCGACTACCGCTAAACCGACACCCGTGATCTGTTTTTGTGCGCATATGGACACGGCTCCCGATTGCACAGGGAAAAACGTACATCCCATCGTCCACCAAAACTATGATGGCGGCGATCTCATCCTCCCCGGCGATCCGTCCCAGGTGATCCTCGCCCGGGAACATCCGTATCTGTCCAGCCGCAAAGGCGATGATATCATCACCGCCGGCGGGACCACCCTTCTGGGCGCCGACGACAAGGCTGGCGTGGCCGTGATCATGGACATGGTCCATTTCCTGGTGCAACACCCGGAATTGGAACACGGAAAGATCCGCATTCTTTTTACACCCGACGAAGAAATAGGCCGCGGCGTAGACAAGGTGGACCTCGAAAAATTAGGCGCCGACATCGCCTATACCCTTGACGCCGGCGAACGCGGCACCCTGGAAGACGAGACTTTTTCCGCCGACGCCATGACGGTAACCTTTCATGGGATCAGTGCACACCCCGGCTATGGAAAGGATAAGCTGGTGAATGCTATCAAAGTGGCCGCTCATTTTGTGGACCTGTTGCCCAAAGACGAATGGTCACCCGAGACTACGGACGGGCGCTATGGATTTGCACATCCGGTACGCATCACCGGTATCGCCGAAAAAGCTACGGTGGAATTCATCGTCCGCGACTTTTTTACCTTCAAGCTCAACGCTTACGAAGAATCGCTGCGCAGCAGGGTGGAAGAAGCCCTGGCCGCCTTTCCCGGCGCTACCGCCGAGATCGTCGTTACTGAACAATACCGTAACATGAAGGAGGTCCTGGACCAGCATCCCGCCATCACGGAATACGCGGCGGAAGCCATCGCCCGGGCTGGCCTCGAAGTCCATCGGAGCAGCGCCCGCGGCGGGACCGACGGGTCCCGGTTATCTTTTATGGGGTTACCCTGTCCCAACCTCTTTACAGGAGAAATGGCCTTCCATGGCAAACACGAATACGTAAGCATCCAGGATATGCAGAAAGCCGTGGAGACCATCGTCCATCTATCCTGTATCTGGGCGGAGAAAAGTTAAGGCCGCACAGCCAGCCGCCCATATAGGTTGCCACCTGCCATCTCTATCCTCACCGTATAAATACCGGCGGCAAGACCACCAAGACTCCACGAAACCGTATTGGAGCCGGCCGTCAACGCGGCGATCTTCGTAGTCAACACCTGTCCCATCATATCGATAAGCGTGATCCGCGCATTGGCGCCGGACGGCGCGGGGATCAGCAGGGTGATGGTCGTATTCGGACCTGCGGGATTCGGAAAGAGCTGCAGTTGTCCGTCGACCGCGCTTTCTATGACCACCACCGGCGAGTATAAAACGACTCCGGTAGTATTCACCGCCCGGATACGATAATATAATTTAGCCGCCGTGATAGGAACGTCCGCGAAAGTATACACCGATTCGCCGGAACTCGCGGCCACCGATCCGATGGTTTCAAAATCGACGCCATCCGTGGACTTCTCCACATAAAAGACACCGTTGTCGCCGGACCCCTCATCGGATAGCCAATGCAATTGAACGGTACTCCCTTGTTTGGTAGCGGTAAAGTCTTCGATACCCAACGGCAGTACGGTCGCGCAGGAAGAGCAATTGGCGGTCGCCGCAGCCGACCCCCATCCGCCCGGTCCTGTGACGGAGACGCCGGCTCCCAGACAAACATGGATCTTCGAAGAATTGGTCAACGCATGATTTAACGTGGCGCTTCCCGAGACATTGACGCAGGCGGGAGACCCCGCTCCTGAATAGGTGAATCCATTCGTAGTGTTATTCGTCAGCGTGCCCACGGAGGTGATCGACTGGTCCTGCACGCAGAACCCGCCCGCCGCGCCCTGATAGTTCAGACTACTCAGATTCATGATCCCCCTGTTCACGATCAGGGTGGTGCTGGAGTTGACCAGCACGGTCCCGCCGACACTAAATACACTGGTGGAGAGATCATTGTAGATAAAATTGTTACTGTTTTGAATGGTAATATTACCAGAGATGGAGATAGTTCCCCGATTGATGATGGTGGTATTTCCGTTGAGAAAAGGAAGCCCGCTGAGCGACAGGGAACCGCCATTTTCCACGATCAACGTTCCACTGTTGAAAGTCAAAGCGGAGGCGATCAGGGTTCCGCATATGCGAAGGATGCCTCCGTTCAGATTGACGTTGGAAAAGATGGACGTCGCGCTTACCCAATAGGTATTGCCGGAATTGATATTGACGCCGTCGAAGGCGGCGCCGTTTCCACCGCTGCAGGCCGCAGCAGCTATGGGGGCAGCGCCACACTGTGCCCGGCCGTGCCGGGGGATGAGGACTAAAAGAAGGATGCACAAAGCCAGGACACGGCGATGCGCGACATCCGCTTTCCACAGGATTGGGTTGTTCATGGATAGGTCTTTAAGGGCTCCTCTGATAACGCTGAACGTAAGGCCCAGATTGGCTGCTAAGCGTTAGCCATTATATTTCGTACGATCAATTCCGCATGGACGCGTGAATTTTCGATGAACCAGGAGTGGGTATTCATGCCGCCGCAGACTACACCGGCCAGGTATAGCCCGGGTACATTGGTTTGCATCGTCTCAGGATCATAGTAAGGCTGCAGCCTGGCATCGTCCGATAGTTGTATCCCCGCCCGCCGCAGGAAATCGAAATCTGGCTGGTAACCCGTGAGCGCGATCACATAGTCGTTGGCGATGGTTTCGATGCCGGAAGGCGTTTCGATATCCGCTTCTCCGGGACGGATGGCCGCCAGCGCGCTGTGAGTATACGCTTTGATGCTTCCTTCTTTGATCCGGTTTTCGATATCGGGTTTCACCCAGTATTTTACCCTTGGACCGATGCCTTCGCCCCGGATGACCATCGTCACCTCCGCGCCTTTGCGCCAGGTCTCCAGGGCAGCATCGACCGCGGAATTGCTGGCGCCGACGACGATGACCTTTTGCATGGCGTAAAAATGCGGCTCTTTGTAATAATGAGTCACCTTGGGCAGCTCCTCGCCGGGAATATCCAGTAACACCGGGATGTCGTAGAAACCCGTAGCCAGGACCACATGGGCCGCATTATAGACCCGATTATCACTCACCACATCGAAACGGCCCCGCTCCCGCCGGATGGTATGTACACCTTCCTGTAAATGGATGTTCAGCGCATGGCTTACCGCGACCCGCCGGTAATATTCCAGGGCCTCGGCCCGGTTAGGTTTTACATGATTGCTGACAAAAGGGATACCACCGATCTCTATCCGCTCGGAGGTGGAGAAAAAGGTCATGTTCACCGGATACCGGTAGAGGGAATTCACCAGACAGCCTCTCTCCAGGATCAGGTAGCGGAGCCCCGCTTTTTGGGCCTCCAGCGCACAGGCGATACCTATAGGCCCCCCGCCGATAATGATCAGATCGTAGTTCGTACTCATTTGCGACGCAAAAATATGTACATTCACCCATAAATCATTTTAGTTTATGGAACCCTCCAACGTAGTCCTCATCGTCATCATAATAATCGCCCTGGCCGTCGTCTTCTCTTGCCTGGTCTCGGTCCAGCAGGGCTATATCTATGTCATCACCCAGTTCGGGAAGTATAAACGCGTGTTGCGTCCCGGCCTGAACCTCAAGCTGCCCTTCATAGAACAAGTGTATAGAAAGATCTCGATCCAAAACCGCTCCGTAGAGCTCGAATTCCAGGCCGTCACCTCCGACCAGGCCAATGTCTATTTCAAAAGCATGCTGCTTTACGCGGTCCAGAACGCCGATGCAGAGACCATCCAAAAAGTGGCCTTCAAATTCATAGCGGATCGGGATTTCATGCAGGCCCTCACCCGTACCATCGAAGGCAGCATCCGTTCCTTTGTGGCTACTAAACGCCAGGCAGAGGTCCTCGGACTGCGCCGCGAGATCGTGGAATTCGTCAAAGACCAGATAGACCATTCGCTCGAAGAATGGGGCTATCATCTCATGGATCTGCAGATCAACGATATCACATTTGACAAAGCGATCATAGAGTCGATGAGCCGCGTCGTGGCCAGCAATAACCTCAAAGCTGCGGCCGAGAACGAAGGCCAGGCCCTGCTCATCACCAAGACCAAGGGCGCCGAGGCGGAAGGGAATGCCATCAAGATCTCCGCCGAAGCCGAAAAAGAAGCCGCCCGGCTCCGCGGGCAGGGTGTCGCGCTATTCCGCCAGGAAGTGGCCCATGGGATGAGCGAAGCCGCCGAAGAGATGAAGCGGGCCAACCTCGACACCAACGTCATCCTCTTTAGCATGTGGACGGAGGCGATCAAGAATTTTGCCGAAGTAGGGAAGGGGAATGTGATCTTTTTGGATGGCAGCGCCCAGGGCATGGAGACAACCATGAAACAGATCCAGGCACTGATGCTCAAACAGGAAAGCCCCAAGCTTTAGCATTTTATTAAGGAATTAAAATGACCGGAGGCCGTTTTAATTCCAAATCTTTACATTTACCACATGAATTTATTTTTTCTGCAGGTAATCATCGACTCGGCAAAGATCAAAGACAGCCTGGCAAGGGCCGCGCAACTGGCGACCGCGCCGCAAGAGCACCTTTTTGATATCCTGATGAAAGGCGGTGTCCTCATGGTCCCCCTGGGTCTCCTGCTGGTCATCGCCATCTTCGTATTCTTCGAACGCTACATCGCGATCAAAAAGGCTTCGAAGCTGGACGACAACTTTATGGCCATGGTCCGTGATCACATCGTCAACGGCAATATCCAGGCCGCTCGCAGCCTGACCAAGAACACCAACTCGGCCGTTGCCCGAATGATCGACAAAGGCATCCAGCGCGTCGGCAAACCCATCGACGCCATCGAACGCTCCATGGAGAGCGTGGCGAAACTGGAATTGTACCAGATGGAACGGAACCTTTCGATCCTCAATGTCATCGGCTATATCGGCCCGTTGTTCGGATTCCTGGGAACCATCATCGGGATGTTCCAGTTGTTCTATACCCTGGCTTCCACCGGCGATTATACGATTTCCACCATTGCCGGCGGCATCTATGTCAAAATGATCTCTTCGGCTTCGGGCCTTATCATCGGTATCATCGCCTATCTGGGTTATCGCTTTTTGAACTCTCAGATCGACAAGGCCACGTACCGCATGGAAGCGGCAGCTGCCGATTTCATCGATATCCTGCAGGAGCCCACCCGTTAAATCCACTGCCATGAATCTAAGACGACGTCATAGGGAAGAGGGAGAGGTCCACACGGGGCCCTTGAACGATATCCTGTTCATCCTGCTGCTCTTTTTTCTCATCGTATCCACCCTGGCTAATCCCAATGTGATAAAACTTACCCAGCCCAAATCCAAAAGCGATACGAAGGCCAAGCAAACAGTCGTGGTCTCTATCGACGCCAATAAACAATTTTATATAGGGACCACCAGGGTCACCATCGACGAGCTGAAGGCCAGGCTGCAACCTTTTCTGGCTAAGGAAACCGACCAACCCTCGATCGTCATCAATGCGGACAAGACGGTACCCATCGACGAAGTGGTGGCCGTTATGCGGGTGGCACGGGAACTGGGTGCCCGCACCGTCCTGGCCGTAGATAAAAACGGGGTTCAATAACCGCCCGGCCGTCCGCCTCCCGGCGATCACCAACTCGCCTTTATCATCCGGTCTTTTCCTTGCAGATCCTTGCGCACGATGACCTCCCGGGCCCCCTGCTGTACCAAAACCTCGCTGACCGCCGGTCCCAGCTCCTCATGGATCTCGGCATATAATGCCCCCTCGACCTCCAGCCGCTGTCGCGCAAACCGGCCCAGCGCCCGGTAAAAAACCAGGGCGTCCTCGTCAGGGACAAAAAGCGCCAGCGCCGGCTCCGCGTCGATGACATGCGCAGCCATGGTCGTTCGTTCACTGGCGGGGATATAAGGCGGATTGCTCACCAGCCATCGAACCGGCGGCAACGTCTCCCAATTAGCCGGCTCCAAAAAATTTAATTCCAGGAAATGCACCGCGGCATCCAGCTGGCCGGCATTGCGCCGCGCCACCGCCAGGGCTCCCTCGCTCACATCGAGGGCATATACCGCTGCCCCCGGCAGCCCCCGCGAAAGCGTAATGGCGATACACCCGCTGCCCGTGCCCACATCCAGCACCACGGGTCGGCTATCGGCCACCCCATCGCCGCCCAGGACCGCGCCCTGTCCGACTTCTGCCAGCACCCAATCCACCAATTCTTCCGTTTCCGGCCGCGGGATCAACACCCGCTCGTCGACATAGAATTTCAGCCCCCCGAACCAGGACTCCCCCAGCACATATTGCACGGGCCGTCCGGCCAGCAGCTCCGTGGAATACCGCTCGTACAAAGCCGACGCCCCGGTGGAAAGCTCCTCCGTCTTCCGTACCACCCGGTCAAGCTTGCGGAGTCCCGTGAGGTGTTCAAGAACCCAGTCCGCTATCAAGGCGCCTTCCCGGGTTCCATACCGGTCCTGCAATGCTTCGGCCAACTCTTTTTGCGCTTGCGACAGATCCATTCGGTAAAAATAGCCCAAGTCGGCTTAATTCGGTGGTCGCGGAATCCTTAAATTTGCACTCTTGATCCCGCACGAACCATATATGCAACGTTGTCTGGAGCTGGCCCTATTGGGATCAGGGCATGTGGCTCCCAACCCCATGGTCGGTTCCGTACTGGTCTATGAAGACCGGATCATCGGGGAGGGCTATCATCAGCTCTATGGAAAGGCCCATGCCGAAGTGAATTGCATCGCGTCCGTAAAGTCCGAAGACGAGCACCTCATCCCGCTTTCCACTATCTATGTCTCTTTGGAGCCTTGCGCCCATCACGGGAAAACACCGCCCTGCGCCGACCTGATCATCGCCCGGGGCATCCCCCGCGTCGTCGTCGGCTGTCGCGACCCGTTTCCCCAGGTCAACGGCAAAGGGATCGAAAAGCTCCTGGCCGCCGGCATCGAGGTCACGGTAGGCATACTGGAAAAAGAATGCATCGCCCTCAACAAACGCTTTTTTCTTTTTCATACCCGGCACCGGCCATATATCGTGCTGAAATGGGCGCAGACCGCCAACGGCAAGATCGCCGGGGCTGGTTCCCGTCTCCTGATTTCCAATGATATAACCAATCGCCTTGTCCACAAGTGGCGCTCCGAAGAAGCCGCCATCCTCGTCGGCCCGCGAACGGCCCTGCTCGACGACCCTGCCCTCACCGCCCGCCTCTGGACAGGCCCCGACCCCATCCGGCTGGTGGTCGACAAAGAGCTACAACTACCGGGAGACTTACAGCTTTTCGATAAAAAAGTCAAAACCATCGTTTTCAACAACCACCAGCACGAAGACGAAGGCCCTATCCAATATTATCGGCTATCCACCGACAGCAGCCTGATCCACCAGCTTGTCCTCGCCCTGCACCATCTCAAGATCCAAAGCGTGCTTGTCGAGGGCGGCGCCCGCCTGCTTCAGTCCTTTATCGATGAAGACTATTGGGATGAGGCCCGGGTCATCACCAACGATGACCTCGAAGTACCTTCCGGCCTGCCGGCGCCCCAGTTACAACATGCCCGGCTGGTATCCCGTGAAAGCCTTTTATCCAATTCTATTCGTTTTTATGAACATCACTGAACAGGAATTTTATTATACCATCGAAAGATCCGGATCTGCCGAATTCAAGGACCGCGGTAGCAAATTCATTGGCATCGCCCAACCCGTGGCCACGGTCGAAGAATTCAAACAGGCCCTTAACGAGATCAGGAAATTGCATCCCAAAGCCACCCATCACTGCTTCGCGTACCGGCTGGGACTCGATGGAAATACCTTCCGGGTCAGCGATGACGGGGAGCCTTCCGGGACCGCCGGCCGGCCCATTCTCGGCCAGGTCGACAGCAAAGGCCTGGTCAATGTGCTGGTGGTCGTGGTCAGATATTTCGGTGGCACCCTGCTGGGCGTCCCCGGCCTGATCAATGCCTATAGATCGGCAGCCGCCCTGGCCTTGCAGATCACCCCCCTGGTCCAAAAACAAGTGGAAAAAGAATTTGTGGTTCAATTCGACTATACTATGATCGGCGAGATCATGACCCTCGCTAAACAGTACAATTGCCGGGTGGTAAAGCAAGAAATGCAACTTTTTTGTAATATGACCCTCGCGATCCCCAGGAACAGGGTCACCGAAGTCAGTTATAAGTTGCAGGAACTCAAGAATGTAGAACTTTCACCGGTGCGTGTATAATTTTAAGGGTTCTTTATTCGTTTGAGCCGGATAACCCGTTCAATCCAATAACCGATGAACCCTCTGAAAAGACCATTGCCAACCTATGTCCTGATTACCGTCGCTGCTATGATCCTTATCGGCATCGCCTGTAATAAGAGCAGCACCATCAGCGGTCCGACCAATAGCAATCCCAATAATATCCCTGCGGAACAGATCGTAACGGCCAGCCTCCAGGGGCGTGTCGTGGATGAAAATGGCATGCCGGTAGAGGGAGCCGTCGTCAGCAGTGGTACTGCCGGTGCGACCACGGATGTCAACGGCATCTTCTCCTTTTCGAATATCAGCATGTCCAGCCGGTTTGGCTATGTGCAGGCGGTAAAAGCCGGCTATTTCACCGGCTCTAAAAGTATCATCACTAACGGCGGCGCCTCCAATTATGTCAATATCCAGCTCATCCCCCAAAGCGGGATGGGATCTTTTCCTGCGCTTACCGGCGGTTTTGCCGCTATCGGGGCCACCGACACCGTGGATTTTGGCGACTCATCCATCGTTACTGCCTCATCAAAAGCACTATATACCGGAACCGTCTATGTATATAGCACCTATCTCGACCCCACCGATTCGTTGTTATATGGAAAGATGCCCGGCGATCTTCGTGGCATCGGCAGCAACGGGTTCGAGACTGCCTTGCAAAGTTTCGGCTTGCTCGACGTAGTGATGACGGACTTTTCCGGCAACCCATTACAGGTCGCCGCTGGCAAGACGGCCGCCGTCACCTGGGTCATCCCCGCTACACTACAGAGCGTAGCCCCGGCGACTATTCCGCTTTGGTATTTCAATGATACTACGGGTCGCTGGATCCAGCAGGGCTCCGCCGTCCGTAATGGCAATAGTTATGTAGGCCAGGTATCGCATTTTACGTGGTGGACCTGCGCCCAGGCGGTGTCTACGGTAAATTTCAACGTGACGTTTAAAGACCAGTTTGGTAACCCGATGGCCTATGCGTATTATTTCTTCCAGTCGGCCACCCTGGGTACCCATGGCGGTTATACCAATTCCAGCGGCTACGCCCAGGGGCTGATCCCCAAAAGCGCCTCGCTGACACTCAAGATCGTCAGTCCCTGCGGGACCTTGCTTGGCGGTGCCAATGTCGGCCCCGCGTTGAGCGATCAGACGCTGGGAACCATCACGGTGAATACCATCGGCGGTTTGCTGACGCTCACCGGCACCGTAGTAGATTGCTCCAATAAGCCGGTGGACAGCGGCTATGTAAGCACGTATATCGATGGCCTGAATTACAAAGCCGTTGTCGATAGTGGTAAATACACGCTTGCGGTGAATCGTTGTTTTGTCCAGCCCGTCACCATAAGTCTTACCCCGGTGGACCTTACGACGCAAATGCAGGGCACCCCGCTTAGTCTGCAGATAACCACTGGCAAAGACTCCGTGAATCAGCTCACCGCATGTCAGTAAAATCTTTTACTGACAACTAATTCCTTACTGCCTTGGGTATATTGATAAAAACCTTCGCCGCTTTTTACGCCCAGGTAACCCGCCGTCACCATATTGACCAGCAGGGGGCAGGGCGCATATTTGGGGTTGCCGAACCCGTGGTGTAGCACCCCGAGGATGGACAGGCAGACGTCCAGTCCGATGAAATCGGCCAGTTGCAAAGGCCCCATGGGGTGCGCCATTCCCAGTTTCATAATGTTGTCGATCTCCGGTACGCCCGCTACGCCTTCATACAGGCTATAGATGGCTTCATTGATCATCGGCATCAGGATGCGATTGGCGATGAACCCGGGGTAGTCGTTGGCGACACAGGGGGTCTTCCCCAGTTTTTCCGCCAGTTCCGTCATCTGCCGGGTAACAGTGGGATCGGTCGCATAGCCGTTGATGATCTCGATAAGCTTCATCACGGGCACCGGGTTCATAAAGTGAAGACCGATCACCGAAGCTGGCCGCTTCGTAACGGCGGCGATCTTCGTAATGGAGATACTGGACGTGTTGGAAGCAAGGATACAGCCTGCGGGAGCCTGCTTATCCAATTCGCGGAAGATGGCCAGCTTGATCTCGACATTTTCCGTGGCCGCTTCTATCACAAGCTCGGCTTTTTGAACACCCGCTGCGATCTCCGTATAGGTCGTGATATTGGCCAGCGTGGTCTTTTGGCTTTCTTCCGGGATAAGCCCTTTCGCCGCTTGTCGCTCCAGGTTCTGGGCGATCGTTCTAAGCGCTTTTTCCAATTGATGAGGCTGGGTGTCGACCAGGCTTACGGTAAATCCTTTCTGTGCGAAGACATGCGCGATCCCGTTGCCCATGGTACCGGCGCCGATCACGGAGACCCTGCTTAGAGGTAATAATGCCTGCATATGGCAGTTTAAATCTTAATTGTTGTTCCGGAAATCTCCCCGTTTCCAGGCCTGGATAAAATCCGCCCAGGCCACAGGGTTGAAGATATTCATCGGCGGAGCCTGTCCCTGGTAGTAATAACGTTGGGAACTTTGTCGCAGATAGGTGCTGGCCGCCTCGCCTGCATTGGCGGGAAGGGTCCTGGCCAGCATTTTCCGTTTGGCGGCATCATTGTTTTGACGGGCTATTTCTATGTCGTCATCCGGCACGGGCGTATTTACAAAATCCCGTTCGAATTGTTCGCGTGTAGGTCGCGCCCGGATCACCGTCGCCGGAAGATATTGCGCATCCTGCACCATCAGCTGAACGATACTGTACTGATTGCCTCTAAAGGTGTCGGGAACGACCAGTGTAAAAGGCTTGTAGCCAATGCTGGAAAATTCGATCACATCCCCTTTGAGCACCACGAGCGAGAAGACCCCCTGTTCATTCGAATAGGCACCCTGATTCCGTCCCTTCACGACGACACTCACCATCGGGATGGCTTTTAAACTATCGGCTGTCATAATGACACCATAAAGTTCCACCACCGAATCCTTCAACTTATCAAATTGAGCGTGTACGGCAAAAGGAGCGCCTAGTAGAAGAATGTATAGTACAAGTTTTTTCATTCAGTCTCAAAATTAAACTTTTAAAGGCAATTTGCCGCTTTCAATCAGCTTTCTGGTCCAAGCTCCCATTCGACAGCGTCGAATCGTCCGTAAGGACAATCTTTAACTATTTGGGCCGGAGATGAGCTATTTTTTCTTAAACGCGAATCTCCGGCCCAAAATCGTAAACAAAGTAAAGCCGTAAGGGGTTAATTTTGTCTCAAATTAGAGTTTTTAACAAAATCTTGCTAAACTGGACGGAGTCCAGTTCCAAATTTAATAAATATGACCACGGAAGAAGTATTACATGCCCTTGGCAATGTCCAGGAGCCCGATTTGGGAAAAGACATCGTGACGCTGAATATGGTAAAGGATCTTGAGATCGAGGGCAATTATGTCGCTTTTACCGTAGTGCTGACCACGCCGGCCTGTCCGATGAAAGACCATATCAAGAACGCCTGTATCAATGCAGTAAAATTACTCGTCAATAAAGACGCCACGGTCAATGTGCGCTTCGATGCCCACACTACAACGCATCGCAAAGATGCGCGCGAAGTGTTGCCAAAGGTCAGGAATATCATTGCCGTAGTCAGCGGCAAGGGTGGGGTAGGGAAGAGCACCGTGGCCGCTAATCTTGCCCTGGCCCTCGCCCGCGGCGGCGCCAGCGTCGGACTCATGGATGCCGATATTTATGGACCCAGCGTGCCCATTATGTTCGGGGTTCGGGGACAGCGTCCCATGATGATCACCGGTGAGAACGGCAAAGGTATGATCGTCCCCCTGGAGAAATATGGCATCAGGCTGATGAGCATCGGCTTGCTCGTCGACGAGAAAAATGCCGTGGTCTGGCGTGGCCCCATGGCCAGCAGCGCCATCCGTCAGTTTGTCACAGAAGTGTCATGGGACGACCTGGATTATCTCATCATCGATATGCCGCCGGGGACAGGGGATATTCACCTCACCCTGATGCAGACCGTTCCTGTTACCGGTGTGGTGGTGGTCACGACGCCGCAGGATGTCGCGCTGGCCGATGCTAAAAAAGGTATCGCCATGTTTGGCCAGGCACAGCTCAAAGTGCCGGTGATCGGGCTGGTCGAGAACATGAGCTATTTTACGCCGGCCGAACTGCCCGATCATAAATATTACATCTTCGGTAAAGATGGGGGCAAACGTCTCGCGGAAGAATACGATCTTCCCTTCCTGGGCCAGATTCCGCTCGTACAGAGTATTCGCGAAGGCGGCGACATTGGCGTTCCCATTATGGTGAGCGATGATGCCATCACCAAAAAAGCCTTTATCGAATTCGCCGGCACCGTCGCGCGTAGTGTCGCCATGCTCAATGCGAACATGCGGGCGGATAAGGTCGCCGGGATCGTGGCTTAGATCGCCTGGCGCTTCGGTGCGTGCAGGTCCGGCGGTCAGCGATCAGATCGCCAGCCGTGCCCTGAGGTATCGGAACAACAGCTTGATGAGCTGAAAAACGACCAGACCCAGTAGCAGGCCGCCCAGCAATCCGCCGCCCGCCCCTGCAAGCAGAATATTCTTATAGGTGAAATGCAGGTGAAAGAAATGGTTCACGAGATAGAAGGCTCCGACGCCAAAGACGATGCCGCCCAACGTACAGACCAGGTAAAGTACCGTTCGGAAACCCGCCGATATACTACGGCGGTAGAGGCCTACCAGCACCCCGGCGGAAAGGATCCCCGCGGATGCAATCCCCAACAGCACCAATAAGATCAGGGCGGCGGCCATCGATCCCACAATCGCCGCGCCGGCCATGATGCCCAGGACAGGCAGCACAAAGATCAATAATCCATCGAAACCATCGTCGTTGAAGGTCGCAGGACCAGCGGCTTCCGCTTTCGCCGTGTCCGTAAGCCTGGCGGAATCGTTTCGAATTCGGGCGCTGTCATTGCGCAGGCGGACGGTATCGGCATGTGGCGCTTGCGCCAGCCCTCTGCCGGTGACAAGCAGCAGGGCCACGAAGGTCAGGAGGAGCAGGGTGAATTTCATGTCATCAAAATAAGCAAAAATCATAACTTGCAATAATGTACATCCCCCGTCGCTTCGAAGAAAAAGACAAAGACAAGATCCACACCTTTATCCGCGAGAATTCCTTCGCCATCCTCGTATCCATCCACGAAGGCCGCCCCATCGGCACCCATATCCCCTTGCAGCTCGAAACGAACGCGGAAGGACAGGACATCCTCGTAGGACATATCTCCAGGGGCAACGAACAAAAACACACGCTCACGGATGGCGCGCAGATCCTGGCCATCTTCCCCGGCCCTCACGCTTATATCTCTCCCCGCTGGTATACAAAAATGAACGTCCCCACCTGGAACTATCTCTCCGTCCACGTCTATGGCACTATTCGGATCATGGAAGGCGAAGTGCTGAAGGCCGCCCTCTCGCGGCTCATGGACAACTACGAACACCATCTGCCGCAACCCGTCCACATCGACGAGGTTCCCGAAAAAACCGTGCAAGACGAACTCCGGGGTATCGTCGGCTTCGAGATCCTGGTCACCGAATACCAGGCCGCCGCCAAACTCAGCCAGAACCGCGACGAACAAAGCTATCACCAGGTCATCGAACACCTGGACCAGGGTGATGAGACCGCCCGCTCCGTTGCCGCCGAGATGGAGAAAAATGCCCCCCATCTCTTCCCACCGCAGTCGGATTCGGCCCAGCCCTAATTATGGCGAATTCGCCACAATTAGTACCTTTGCGCGCAATGACGCGCCACCAACTCATCTCCCACATCCGCTCCACCGGCTCCTATCTCTGCGTAGGTCTTGACTCCGATCTCGCCAGGATCCCGCAGCATCTAAAAAGCGCCAAAGACCCCATTTTCGAGTTCAACCGCCGGATCATCGACGCGACAAAAGACCATTGCGTGGCCTATAAGATCAACACCGCCTTTTACGAAGCGGAAGGCGTCAAAGGTTGGGAGACCATGGAAAAGACCGTCGACTATATTCCGCAGGGACATTTCAGGATCGCGGATGCCAAACGCGGCGATATCGGCAACACCTCCACGCAATATGCCCGGGCCTTTTTCGAGACCCTGGCCTTCGACGCCATCACCGTGGCACCCTATATGGGCGAAGACAGCGTTCGCCCTTTTCTCGAGTATCAAGACAAATGGACGATCTTGTTAGGGCTAACCTCCAACACCGGCGCAAAAGATTTCGAGCTACAATCCGCCGGCGACGGCCTGCTCTACGAAAAGGTGCTGACAACCGCCGCGAAATGGGGCAGCCCTGATAACCTGATGTATGTCATCGGCGCCACACAGGCCGAAGAATTTACCCGCATCCGCAAGCTGACGCCGGACCATTTCTATCTCGTCCCCGGTGTGGGCGCCCAGGGCGGCAGCCTCGAAGCCATCTCCAAAAAAGCCATGAACGCCGACATAGGCCTCCTCGTCAACGCCAGCCGCGCCGTCATCTATGCCTCCGGCGGCGAAGACTTCGCCGAAAAAGCTGGTAAGATTGCCGCGGCTTACCAGTCGGAAATGTCCGGGTATTTAACTGCCGCGCTTCCCGCCCGCTGATCAAGCTCGCGTTAACCGGGTTTCATTTTCGACCGGCGGCGGCCGGAACTCTCCCTCGCTCTTCGCGATCACCAGCGTAGCCACGCCATTGCCGATGATATTGGTGATGGCCCGGGCCTCGCTCATGAATTTGTCGACAGCCAGGAGAAACGCCAGCCCTTCCACGGGTATCTTCTGCAAGGAGGTGAGCGTCGCCGCCAAAACGGTAAAGCCACTACCCGTAACGCCGGCTGCTCCTTTCGACGTCACCATCAGGATGCCAAGGATCGTGAGCAGCTCTCCGGCTGTGAGCGACACGTTATAAAGTTGCGCCAAAAAGATCACCGACATCGAAAGATAGATCGAAGTACCGTCGAGGTTGAAACTGTAACCCGTAGGCACGACCAGGCCTACCACCGGCTGACTGCAGCCCAGCGATTGCAGTTTGGCCATCAGTGATGGCAGCGCGGCTTCGGAAGAGGAGGTCCCGAACACGATCAATATCTCTTCCTTGATACTCTTGAGATAGGCGAATATATTCAGCTTAAAATACCTAAGGATGAGTCCCAGCACGATCAGGATGAACAAAAGCATCGTGGCGTATACCGTCAGCATTAGCTTCCCCAGTGGGATCAGGGTACGGATACCATATTTGCCGATCGTGAAAGCCATTCCGCCAAATGCCCCCACGGGCGCCAGGAACATCACCCATTTCAAAGCCCGGAAGACCCACTTCGAGGCTTTGTCCAGCCAGCCCAGGATCACTTCCCGCTGTTTTAGCATGTTGAATACGATACCCGCAATGATCGCCGCGACTAAAACGATCAGGGTAAGATTGGTGGTAAAGAATTTGAGCCAATTGATGCCGCTGGCCCCCTGTTTGATATATTTGGTGGCATCCTGGATAGGCAAACCCTTTTTGTCGATAAGCCCCGGTTTTATCAAAAAGGCCATCCCGATGCCGATGCCCAGCGACAAGGTCGTCACCACTTCGAAATAGACGAGGGCCTTCACGCCGATACGTCCTACTTTTTTCAGATCGCTCATACCTGCGATCCCATGGGTGATCGTCAGGAAAATAATAAAAGGGATAAAGTACGTGATCACCTTTACGAACCAGGTTCCCAGGAATTCCATGTGAACGGCCGTGGCCGGTGCAAAATAACCCAGCAGTACCGCCGCTATCAGGGCTACCACTACGGCAATAGTGAGATATCTACTCATAATAGTCCCCTCAAGATATGGTAAAACCGGTATACGTCTTCGAAGGAGTTATACAGCGGAGCGGGGCTCACCCGGATCACGCCCGGACCGCGAAAATCGACGACGACGCCTTCTTCCGCCAGCCGCTGCTGCAACGCTTTGGCAGGATCGCCAAAGTAGAGCGAGAGCTGGGCGCCACGACGCTCCGGCTCCCCGGGGGTAATGATCTCAAATCGGTTCGGCCCGTCAGCATGCGAGGCTTCCGCCTGCAGGCTCTCCAACAGCGTATACAGGTATCCCGTAAGCCGTTGGCTCTTGGCCTGCAACCGCGAAAAGCCCGCTTCGTCGAAGATCGCCAGCGAAGCCTTAAGACATACCATATTGAAGACCTGGGCCGTGCTCATGCTCCAGCCTTCGGCCGTAGGTTTCGGGATAAACCCCTTCTGCATATTGAATCTGCTGGATTCGTCATTGCCCCACCAGCCGCCCATCCGGGGCAGGGTGGTATCCCGGATAAACCGCTCATGGAGAAAAGCTCCGCCCGCAGCACCCGGCCCTCCATTGAGATATTTATAGGAACACCATACGGCAAAGTCTACTTCCCAGTGGTGCAACTGCAGGGGCACATTACCTACAGCATGTGCCAGATCGAAACCCGCCAGGGCTCCGGCTTCATGCGCCGCGGCCGTGATCGCCGCCAAATCGAATAGCTGGCCCGTGTAATAATTGAGCCCGCCCAACAAGACTAAAGCCAGCGAATCCCCATGAAGCGCGATCGCCGCCAGGATATCCTCCTCCCGGATCAGCCGCTCACCCGGCCGTGGTGCTACCTCGACAAGGGCACGGGCGGGATCATAGCCATGCCAGCGGGTCTGTGTTTCAAGAGCATATTGATCGGAGGGGAAGGCGCCCGCTTCTATCAACACTTTATAACGTTGGGCCGTCGGCCGGTAAAAGCTTAGCAACAGCAGATGAAGATTCACCGTCAGGGCATTCATCACGGTGATCTCGTCATCCAAAGCCCCGACGATCCTGGCTAAAGGCTCACGCAGGACTGCCGGATAGGTCATCCAGGGGTTGCGGGCCTGCCAGTAGCCGTCGATGGCCTTCTCACGCCAGTCTACCAACTCCTGCCGGATATAGTCCTCCGCCGCTCGCGGCTGCAACCCCAGGGAATTGCCGCAGAAATAAACGAGCTCACCTCCAAAACCGCCGGAGGGCGTTTGCCCGTCAGGACCGACTTTATGGACGTGTCTGGGAAAATAAAACCGGGAGCGAAAGCCTTTCAGCTCATCCTCCCGGTCCTGCTGCTGCGCATCCGTCAGCGTGGGTTCGACTCTCGAAGGCATCAAATCGTCTTTTGACGCAATATAGGTATTTCGCCTCTTATCTCTGCTCTGTGTTCCTGTCCTCGCCCTTGTTCTTCTCTTTGTCTTTCTCTTTCTCCCTGTCGTCATCCTCGTCGGCATCCCGGCCGCCACTATTATTGGTCAGCCTCACCGTACCGAAACTGCTCTTGATCTTGATATGCGCCTTCCCATCGCCCGCTTTTCCGCTAAAGTCCTTGTCGAAATGCGGCCCGTAATCCGATTCGTCCTCCTTGTGCTCGTTGATATCGAAATCGCTCTCGTTATTGAAGTGGCCAAAGCTGGTGTGCACCTCGAACTCCGCGCTAAGGTCTTTGTCCACGACCAGCCGCACCCCGGAATAGGACTCGAAAAGGGAAAGCTCCTGGATCGCGTCACCCACATGGATCTGGACGTTTTGCGAGAATTCACTGCTGATCCTGACATTACCATCCACCCTTCCCACACGGCACTCTTTGTCGAACTTGAAGGCGATCTTGCCGCTGCTCAACCCGGTAAGATAGGCCTTGCCGAACTCTACGTCGATCTGGTCGACATTATCCAGCTTACCCGTGTTCAGGCTGCCGAATTTGCTCACCAGCGAGATCAATCCCTTGAAGGCCGGAACTTCCGTCTTGCCAAAACTGTTCTCGATCGACAGCCGGTTGGCAGTCGGCATATGGATGATGTAGTCGATATAAAAGCTGCGGTCATTCTCTTCATTATGCTTGTTCCTGCCTTTGTCATTGTGGATCTCGTCTACATTGGTCTTGAACCGGATATCATGTCCGTCGCGGGAATCGTGGACGTCGATCTTGTTCATGATATCCTGGGCGCGCTCGTCCGAGGAGGCCCGGGCGCTGATCTCGATGTCCAGGGTGATCTGCGGTTTGTCCCAGGTGCTGACCACGACATTGCCGAACTGGTTGTCGATCGATAACTTGTCGTCGGCGGTCACATCGTAGGATTTGTTGATCAGTTTCTGTCTTCTCACGTCCTGTTCACTGTGCGCAAAGGCTATCACCGGAGCAGATAAGACCAACACGGCGGCGGCTATGGAACTAAGCAGTCTTATGTGCTTCTTCATATGCTGTCTTTTTTGAATGATTGATTTGTTTGATAATATCGAGCTGATGATTCAGTAATCCCATCTGCAGCTGAAGATTCTGTAACATCGCTTCGAGCAACTGCTCGCGATTGGGGTTTTTAGGAAGCTGGCTTTGAAGGCTGTGATAAACACTATCCAGGCTGCTGACGTCCGCGGCGAATTGTTTGTACAAAAGCGGCTCGTCTTTTTCTATGGCTTTCAATTGGTTATGTTTGATCTCCACGAGCTTCGCATAGTGGTACATCTCATCGTCCATGGTATTTTCAAGGGCTTCGGTCCTGGCCGGGCTTTCCTTGGCTATCTTGGGTCGGATGGTCGTCAGCGTTGGCTCCGTGGCCGTACCGGCCGCATCGGGCGTGGTTGGAGCAACGGCTGTGGGTTTCGTCTCACCTGTAGCTGCCGTAGCAGGCGTCTTATCGGGAGTGCTGGTGACAGGTGTAGTATTGTTCTGCACTACGGCTGGTGTAACTGCCACGGTCCTGCTGCTAAAATACCACACCGAGCCCACCGCCACGAGGACGACGGCGGCGGCCGCCGCCCAACCTGCCCGGCCGAGCCGGGCCAGGACCCCCTGTTTTTTTTTCTGTGGGGTTACTTCCGTCCGGATCTTCTCCCATATTTTATTGTCCGGATCTTCTCCATCGAATTCCTCCCGGTGATCACGGACAAATTGTTCTAACCGGCTGTTCATAATACTCCTAATTTTATGTACTGTAACAATTTCATTTTTGCTCGCATATACTGCGTCCGCACGGTAGCGTGCGATACGCCCAGGATCTCTGCGATCTCCTCCTGGTCATACCCTTCAAAAAGATACAAGGTCAGCACCGTCCGGTAACCATTGGGCAATAAGGTTACTGCTTTTTTAATGTCCTCGACTTTCAATTGCAATTCCTGTTCATCCGGCCCGTCTTCTTCCGCTACATTCCCTATATTGGTCTTTTCGATATCTATAAGGTCCATTTTGCGTTTGCGGAGCTGGTTGATGGACTTGTTGATCACGATCCGTTTCAACCAGGCGCCAAAGGTGGATTTATAATGGAAATCTTCCAGGGATCGAAAGGCATCCGTAAAAGCTTCCTGCATCACATCTTCCGCATCCCCCGTATGGTTGACGATACGCAGGCTCGTATTATACATCGCCTTGGCGTATTTCTGATAGATCGCCTCGTAAGCCCGGGAATCCCCCCGCTTGCAGCGCTCTACCAGTTCGTCGTGTAGTATTGGCTCCGTCAATTCCAATCGGATTGTTTTTGCATTCATGTGTCGTTTCGGCCGGCCTGCCTAACCTGCCTACATAATAAGTACACGGAAGTTTCCCCCATGTTGCATCGCGGTCAAAAAAACACCCGAACCGCCAACGGCGGTTCGTCCGTCAGGACAGACATTAGCCTATATTTCCTATCTTAGCCATAGAAAATCAACAAACTGCCCCGCATGGCCGCCACTTCAAAAATAGATATTTTTCAAAGCCCTGATTACTTCCAGCTGGATGAATTGCTCACGGAAGAGCATCGGCTTGTCCGGGATTCGGTGCGGAGCTATGTCAAAAAAGAGATCTCGCCGATCATCGAGGACTATGCGCAAAAAGCGGAATTCCCACAGCAGATCGTCGCTCAGCTGGGGCATATGGGCTGTTTCGGGCCTACTATCCCGACGCAGTACGGTGGCGGCGGACTGGATTACATCAGTTACGGACTGATGATGCAGGAGCTGGAACGGGGCGATAGCGGCGTCCGTAGCACGGCGAGCGTCCAGGGTTCTTTGGTCATGTTCCCCATCTACGAATTTGGCAGCGAGGAGCAACGCAGGAAATACCTCCCCAAACTGGCTTCGGGGGAATGGCTGGGTTGTTTTGGACTCACGGAACCCGATCACGGCAGCGATCCAGGTGGAATGTTGACAAATATCAAAGATGCGGGCGACCATGTGATCCTCAACGGCAGCAAGATGTGGATCAGCAATGCCCCTTTTTCCCAAATTGCCGTCGTTTGGGCCAAAGACCAGGAGGGTATCATCAGAGGCGTCATCGTCGAAAGGGGCATGGAAGGCTTTTCTACCCCTACAACCCATGGCAAATGGAGCCTCCGGGCCTCGGCCACGGGAGAGCTGGTTTTCGACAATGTCCGGGTCCCCAGGGAAAATATCCTGCCGAACGTCCAGGGCCTCAAAGGCCCGTTGAGCTGTCTCACCAAGGCCCGGTATGGCATCGCCTGGGGTGTCATTGGCGCCGCGATGGACTGCTATGATACCGCCTTACGTTACAGCAAGGAACGCGTACAGTTCGGCCGGCCGATCGCCGGCTTCCAGCTGCAGCAGAAAAAGCTGGCGGAGATGATCACGGAGATCACCAAGGCCCAGCTTTTAAACTGGCGCCTCGGGGTCCTGATGAACGAAAAAAAGGCTACACCCGGTCAGGTCTCCATGGCGAAACGGAACGGCTGTGAAATCGCCTCCGCCATCGCCAGGGAAGCGCGGCAGGTACTCGGCGGCATGGGCATCACCGGCGAATACCCGATCATGCGTCATATGATGAACATCGAAAGTGTCCTCACCTACGAAGGCACACACGATATTCATCTGCTCATAACTGGTATGGATATCACGGGATTAAACGCATTTAAATGAAAATATTCCTCATAGGCTTCATGGGCTCCGGCAAAACGCATTGGGGTCGCCGGCTGGGTGCAAAACTCAACCTCCCGTTCTATGATCTCGACACCGTGATCACAGAACAGGAAAAAAGATCCGTGGCGGAGATCTTTGCGGAAAAAGGAGAAGAATACTTCCGCTACCAGGAAAAAGAGACCCTGGAACGGATAAGCGCTGAACAGGAAAGCTTTATCCTGTCCTGCGGCGGCGGCACCCCCTGTTTCTTCAATAACATCGAATTTATGAAGAAGAACGGCAAGGTGATCTGGCTCAACACCTCCATCGACGTGCTCACCGAGCGGCTGCACAAGGAGCGGCAGAGCCGACCGTTGATCTCCGAGGTGGATGACGAGGACCTGCGTCGCCATATCATCCGCAAACTCAGCGAACGCCGGATGTATTATCAGCAAGCCGACGTGACCGTCGGCGAAGAGAACACCAACCTCGACGAATTGATCCGTATTCTACTACAAAACCAGGCACCGGACCGGCTAAAAGAAGAACTATGAACCGTAATTTCCTGTCCATCGCGGCCCTGCTGGGCGCCCTTTCCGTAATACTCGGCGCCTTCGCCGCCCACTCCCTGCGCTCTATGGCCAGTGCAGACACCGTAGCCATCTTCGAGACCGGTGTCCGCTATCAGTTCTATCATACTTTCGCCCTTTTCATCGTCGCCTTCGCCTCGGAAAAGAACAATAACAAATGGATGATCTGGGCCGGCAACTGCTTCATCACGGGCATCATCCTGTTCTGCGGCTCCCTTTACGCCCTCACCGCGCTGGCGATTGCCGAGAACACCCACAAAACCCTCGTCGGCATCGCCACGCCCATTGGCGGCATCTTCTTCATCCTCGGCTGGATCTTCCTTTACATCGGCATCACCCGAAAGGAGAAATAAAGCCTTAAGCGGAATCTCGCTGCTTAAAGCTGCAAGTAGAACGTCGTCTTCGTGCCCTCCCAGTTCTCGATATTGAACTCGCCCTCGATCGACGCCATCCGCTTTTTCATATTGGTCAGCCCATTGCCGAACTTCCGCAGCTTCTCCATGTTGATCCCGACGCCGTCGTCCTGGATCTCGATGATCAGCCGTTCGGCAACCACGACATTGATCCGGACCACCGAACTCTGAGAATGTTTGAGCACATTATTCAGCGCCTCCTTGACGGAAAGGAAGATATTCCGCCGTTTCTCTCCACTGATGTCCCGGTGCGGGATGACGGCAGGCATCGTAAAACGGCAGTCGATGGCGGTACTCTCGAAGAACTCCACGGCATAGCTCCGGATATAAGCCACCAGGTTCTCCACCGTATCGTTGGAGCTCGTCATCGTCCAGATGATCGTATTCATCTTGTTGAGCAGCTCGTTGGCGGAATTAGAGATCTTTTCTATCTCCGGGAGGGTTTGGTCCTTCATCTTGCTTTTCACGATCTCGCTCATCAGCCGGATGGCCGTGACGCCCGAGCCCAGCTCGTCATGCATATCCACGGAGATACGGTTCCGCTCGTCCTGCTTGGCCGCTAATATGGCCACCTGCTTTTCCATCTCTTTTCGCTCGGTCTCGAGCTTCATTTTTTCCTCTTTTTGCGTGCTCTGGATAATCTCCATCTTATTTTTATACGTCAGGGCGAAAAGGAAGAACAAGAGCTCGATGGTGATGCCCGCTTCATAGTAGAACAACGCCGCGTTCAGCACAGAACTACCCTGCACGACTTTGATACCCGTGGAGATCATCACCTGCGAAACGATGGACAACAGGCAAAGCGAGATATTCCCATAAACGATATAATTCATCAGCCGGTTGCGATAGCGAAGCCCCTTGAAGATGAACACCACGGAGATCGCCAGCAAAAAGAGCTTGGTGGATACTTCGAAGTTATTGGCGATGCGAAAATCCGGAGAACTAAAATAGAAGACCACATAGCCGCAGGTGAGAACGCCGATTCCCACGCAGCCCCAGAACAAAAAACGGTCCAGCGAGTGGTACAGTTTGTTGGTCTCCAGGAACCGCCGGTGAAAAGCGATATAGCATACATAGCCCATCGAGAAGATCAGGTTGTCGAAAAAGCTTTCAAAAAAGAAATTAAAGGAAGTAGCGCTTTGATGCAATACCGCCTTCAGGAAGAGCATGGCGCCGATACAAACCGAATAGCCGATATAATAAAGGAACTCTATTTTGCCACTTTGCAGGTATTCGCTGGTGGCATAAAAGATCATCATCAACATGATGCCCGCAAAAAGATTGGTAGTGATATCGATGCTGGTCTTGTTGCGGTGCTGGAGCAGGATGCCTTCCCGGATCAGGCTGTCGGTGGTAAGAGTAGGGGCGAGCGCGTTGGAAGCGGCCTTTATAAACGAGCACACCGCAAAAAAGGTTCCCGAATCATGCGCCGCCAGAGTAATTTTACGATAGCCGAGACTGTCGGCGTCCATCGGCAGGCTGTCCGGCAGCTCCCTGACCCGAAAATCGCCGTCCTGTCTGTATAACTTGATATAGTCGATCAGGAACCCGGGACAGAAATAGGCGCTTTGGAGCTGCTCGCTGCTGTTGACCAGCTTGAACCGGAGCACGGTCTTCCGGTTGATCAGGGCCGGTGGGACGAAATGAAGGTATTTCGTGGTCCCTTTTTTGTAAGGAAGGGAGGACAACCGGCTGATGTCGATCGTGGCGCCGGGGGTGAAATAGATCCAGCTATTGGCGGAGATATCGGTGAGTAGCCCTGTTTTAGCCAGGTCGGCCGCTGGCGGCACGGCAGGAGTTTGTGCCTGGCTTTTAACAGCCACAGCCAGCAGTAACAGGCTCAATAGGACGCGCACGAGGAGTTTTTTTAAAGGTAAAGTAAATAATTCTAATATTGCGTCCCTAACTTGACCGAGTCCAGTCGCAAATATTATCTTTGTATCCATGGCAAAATCGAAGTCCAAGAAGAGCCAGAAGCCCGCTCCCGACAAGCTGAAAGCTGAAAAAGAATCCAGGGTTACAGCTAAGCAGCTTGTAAAAGACGAGCGTACCCATAAGATCACCGGGGCCGTCTTTCTCCTGCTGGCACT